>Tibetan_p1__coassemble_76_pt1 | contig 101666 bp, 77 predicted proteins | sample Tibetan_p1__metabat2_high_PE_033 | metagenome-assembled genome bin Tibetan_p1
AGTTCAAAAACTACACGGTTATCAGCAAGAAAAACACCATATCTGACTTCAAATCTCTGAAAGGGTTGGTTTCCTTTTCGGAAAAGAAAGATGCGCCCTCGCCTGCACGTAAAAACACTGTGACAAGTGTTTCTAAAGTTTCCTCATCTGGCACATTCGCGTCAAAACATCAGGAAAAGGACGAAGCCCTGCATATCGGTCAGAAAGTAATCCTGATGGACTCGGACTGCCACGGAATCATCACATCACTCGGGAAAGTGGTGCAAATCAGATTGGATGATGGTCTTGAAATAGAAGCCTCTTACGGCGAATTTGCAGTCATCGACTATTCGGAAAGAGCAGCACTAAGACAGGCAAAAGTGAAAACGTCAAAACATTCCTCATCTGCAGGAACTGCACAATGTAAATCAAGAGCTGGCTGCAACCTGACCGTAGACCTCCATATAGAAGCCATACCGGAAGGAAGAAATATCCCCAAAGGGCAGCAACTTAATTTCCAGCTGGGCACATTCAGACGAATCATCCGCACCAACCTGAAGCACCGCGGAATGAAAATCACATTTATCCACGGCATCGGAGACGGAATCCTAAAAGCCGCTATCCGAAAAGAGCTCGACGAAGTACTGACCCTCCGCTGCACCTACAATCCTACGGATCCGGCTACAACTACTGTCACAATCAAATAATACAAGTGACTGCCATATATTTTCTCTCTGCTTTCAATATTATCTTGGTATTTGAAATTTTCTTAGTGTTTATACAGATTATGATAAGACAATTTGCAGTCATCTTCGGCTGCCTCGCCATTGGCGAACTGATAGTCCTGCTGACAGGACTGAAACTGCCTTCCAGCATCATAGGGATGCTACTTCTGACAGTTTTTCTAAAAACCGGGCTTGTAAAACTCCGTTGGGTCCAGACTATTTCCGATTTTCTGATAAGAAACCTCGGATTCTTTTTCATACCGCCAGGAGTTGCACTGATGCTTTATTTTGATCTTATTTCATCCGAATTCTGGCCGATAGTTACAGCTACTGCAGTCAGCACTTTCATTGTTATCATCGTGACCGGATGGGTTCATCAAATTGCAAGGAGGAAAATAAAATGAGTATACTAAGCAACAGTTATTTTCTATTGGCATTGACTTTCATCGTCTACTTTCTTGCCCAAACCTTGCAGAAAAAGACGAATATGGTAATACTCAACCCTATACTTATAACAATTGCCATATTGATAGGGTTTCTGGAATTAACCGACATCAGTTACGAGACCTACTCCGAGGCCGGAAAATATGTAGAATTCTGGCTCAAACCTGCTGTTGTTGCTTTAGGAGTACCTCTATACCAACAGTTTGATATTATAAAGAAGCAATGGCTGCCAATCCTGCTGTCACAATTCGCAGGATGTGTGGTCGGCATAGTCTCAGTTGTTGCCATAGCCAGGCTTATGGGAGCTTCCCCAGAGGTAATTCTGTCACTTGCGCCGAAGTCCGTCACGACTCCGATTGCAATGGAAGTGTCATCTTCCCTCGGAGGCATACCATCACTGACTGCAGCAGTTGTTGTCTGTGTCGGTCTGATTGGAGGTATTTTCGGATTCAAAGCAATGAAGTATACAGGTATAACAAGTCCGATTGCCCAAGGCATCTCGATAGGAACAGCCTCACACGCAGTCGGTACATCCGCAGCATCTGAGATAAGCCGCAGATATGGTGCATTCGCAAGTCTCGGTCTGATAATCAACGGCATACTTACAGCATTGATAACCCCTCCTCTCTTGAGTATGATGGGAATAATCTGATAGCGTTACGAACTGAAAAAGGGTTGACTCGCATTTTGCGGGCCAACCCTTTTCCTTATTAAAGATGTATAGATACGTTATGTATCATCTGATTATGGAAGTGATACAGTTTCAAATACAGGTTCTTCGTTATCAATCCAAGAACCGTTTTTGTATTTTTCAAACATCAAAGGACTGTTATTTCCGGTCTCATCGGCAATGACATATTTGCCTTCAACAACGGAACTCTCGGCAAACTTCCAATAACCGAGGAGTCCTTCTGACTTAGGATCAACTGTATAGAAATGGTTTTCCTGCTGAATTTCAGCATCAGACAGAGTCTTGTTCCAGAATCTCATCTCAGAGAAAAGTCCGTCAAAATCACGGTTTGCCTCATAAGAATATCCTACCCAGAAACATCTCTTGCCTGTAGCTTCAGTCTGGTTGTGAGGTATATTGAAATCCAGTGACAAACCAAGATAATCCTTACGGTCTTCCTCATAGACAACCTTTCCGTCAACATAGAATTTGATATATCCCTTGTTAAAAGTAAATGCAAGATGATACCATTTTCCTGCTTCGAATGTCAATTTCTCGTTATCAGTCTTTTGCCTCCAACGAGATGAAATCCTCAACTTGTGCGCATCCAAGTCACTGTCTCCAAAGTGGAAGAGAAAGTGTTCGTGAATACCGAACAATGTGGAAACGTTTCCGAACGGACCGAAATCATCAGCCTTGAAAAGAATCTCAAATGAGAAATTAGGCATCATAGCCAATTTCTGGAAAACGGGCGTCGACCAATTTGGCCAAGCCCTGGAGCCTGTCATCCTTATGACTTTGGAAATCAATCCGGCAACACTTTTCTGATTTACCTTTACTGAGACTGCGAACGGCTCAGCTCCTTCCAACGGAGATTTCTCGGTAAATGTAACTGTAGCCACATTGGCAGTTGCAGTAAGAGCCCCTGCTGAGAAAACCTCTTTACCTGTTGAGTTGCCTTCATACTTAAGCCACTCTCCGTCAACGGTAACACTATATTCAACATTTGCATCCACAGACATCTCAAGTCTGCCCCCCTCCGGAGCGATGACATATTCCTGCTTGTCAGTAGCGATAACAGGCTGAGCCCTTTGGATCAGCTTCACCTTAACAGGAGCAAGGCCCTCTGTACCAGGCTCTTTCGACTCATCAGCCTTGATTGTAATTTCTGCGGTTCTGTTGTCACGAGCCTCATTACGTTTAATATCGAAAACCATTGTCACAGACTTGTCACCTTCCTTGGCAAGCTTGAATGTGCAGAAATCCGAATCAACGGAAGTTTTGAAATTGTCTTTATGAATATTTGTTCCCAATACAACTTCAAATCTGTCAGTATCGTAAGATACTTCTGACTCAGATGCAGAAACAAGGTTGAGGAAACGAGACTCACCGGACTGGGACAATGCGGTCAGTTTTGCTGTTGCATTTCCGCAAGTAAATACAAATGAAGCAGATAGTTCCTCACCTGTATAGTTAGGTTTTGCAGTGAATTTCACCACGTCTCCATCCTTGCCTTTGTCAATGTCGGCAGTTATCCAGTCGTATGTCTGCTCTGCTTTGAGAGTCCATTCACCGGAACTTGTCACCATAACCGGTTCCTCACCGCCATCTTTCTGGAAAGTCAATGTCGATGGAGTAAGACTGATTTTGTCGTCATTAGCATCAAGTCCTCCTTGCTGCTCTTCTGTACAGCCGGCAATAGCCATCATTGCCGCTGCCATCAATAAGAATCTTTTCATAAAATATAATAGAATGTTAAATTAAATGTCATTTACCAGGTACGGTCGTATCTCTGGCTGTCAAACAATCCCGAATCGATTTTCTTATAGAATCCGGTAGGTTCAACCAGTTTCTGTCCGTAGAATACTTCAGCAGCTGTCTTTATATATCCGTCAACTCTTGGAGCGTTGTTGTTGAGTCCGCCACCTACCTGAGGATGGAATCCGAACCAAAGCACCCAGCCATAACCTTTTTCCTTTATGTTGCTGGCTATAGGTTGTGTCATCTCACCCCATCCGAGGTTGCACTCTATCGAAAGACCTGCACAATCTTTCAGTGTCATTCCGGTCCAAGGAATATTTGGCATACCGTGATAATTAGGAACGTGGAAATCAATGAGTTCACCTGCGGTATATGTCTTACCGTCTTCACACACAATCTTGTCCTGACTGCCTTCTGGCCAGTTCACATCGAATACTGACACACTGCAATCACGTCCACAAAGTTCCTTCATCTGTTTGCGAAGCTGATAACAAAGATATAGTCCTCCCTGAGGATCAGCAGGGTTCATAATCAGATCTGACTGAGCTTCTCCTTGAGACCACTCTTCGTCAAGGAATACTCCGTCAAGGTTATAATCCTTGACTGCTTCCGCAACCTGATATGCAAACGACTCCGCTCCCTTTTTGGAAAGATTGACAAGTCCGGCTGGTGTATGATGAGGAAGGAGTCCGAGTTGCACTTCTATACCGGCACGGCGCAATGGCTGGATATAAGTCTCATTCTGCTCCAAAAGAGCAAGCACATTGGCATTATTCTGAAGACGCACCAAATTGTTCTGAGCGTCATAAACGATATTCGCAGCAAACAGTACAGCTACATCAAAGAAAGGAGTCCCGTCTTCAAGCTTGTATTCAAGCAGATTAAGTCGATTCGTATTATTAACCTCAAGACAGCAAACATTCTTCTGTTCTTTCTTGAGTTCCTTGACAATCAGAATATTTACCCTTTTCGAAGCAACCGGGAAATTCACTCCGTCAGACGATTCAACTACAATAGTGGCCAGATATGAAGTATTTGCCTGTAACGACTGCAAAGCGATATCTACGCCTACAAGAGCGGATTCCTTGCTGCCTGCCGGTATGTCTACACTTCCTGAATTTGCGATAGAAATCATAGAAGCATCTACAGATTTGCACATAATACCTGTATTGTCGATATATTCATCTATATAAGAAGGATCGGCAGCAAGTTTGATTTTAGTAGAGACTGCAGCTTGTTCTTTAAGTACGATCTTCAATTTTACATTGAGGCTCTGATCTGCCTTATCAACTTCAACTTTAACATCAGATTTCGCTTCACCTTTCTCTCCAATAATCAGTAGCTGCGCCTGATCAGAAGCCACTGCATCACTTCCCTTCTGGAATACAGGTACAGATACAGACGGAGCGCCAGGTGCGGAGAACTCTATCCTTCCTACTCTGGAAGATTTTGAAAGATTGTCAGTCGCCTTTACTTTAAGAACAGAAACTTCCTTAACAGCTTCCACCCAATCCGGAGCTGTAAAATCCCAACTCTGGGCCGAAGTTTCGACTGTAAGAACTTTTTCCTTGCATTCTGAAGCCGGGAAATCAATTGTCTCTAAAGGAGTTACAGAGAGAGTTGAAGGCGTCTCTGCAGGCCCGTCAGTACACGAAAATGAAAGAGTTGCTATTCCCCCTCCCACTAGTACTTTTTGGATTAGTTTAAGAATTCTTTTCATCAGATTTTAATTTGAAAAATCAGCGCAAGGTACACAAAAAAGATGTTTTATACAAAAAACCTTCCCATAGACTGATACAAATAAAATCCGTCATAGGGAAGGTTTTATATGAAACTTATATTATGCGTTGATTTTACTCCCAACCGCCGCCAAGTGCTTTGTAGAGGTCTACCAGAACCTTGTATTCATTCATCACGGCATTACTCAATTCCACCTGCGAACTGAAATATTTCCTCTGAGCATCAAGTACGTCAAGATAATTGATAACGCCATTGATGTATTGAAGGTTAGCCAATGAGACATACTTGCTTGAAGCTTCACGCAAATCATATTTCAAGCTTGTGTTCTTAATTGCCGAATTATAGCTTATGGCAGCATCATAAACTTCCTTGAAAGCCTGCATAACAACCTTTTCATAATTGAGCTTGGCCTGATTATATGCCGCTATAGATGCTTTGAATTTAGCTCTGCGCTTTCCGAATTCAAACAAAGGAGACACCAGCGAAGCTGCAGCGGAATAAAAAGGAGCAGCCACAATCTTGGCAATATCTCCTGTCTCCGTACCTCCTGCAAGGGAAATCTTGAAGATAGGAAATCTCTCAGCCTGGGCAACACCTACAGCCGCCTCAGCAGCCCTCAACTCCTGCTCTGCCTTGCGAATGTCAGGTCTGCGCGTCAGGAGCTGGGACGGTATTCCAAGAGGAATATCCTTTTTGACAGTCGGTTCGAACGGAGCTCTGACCCTTTCTATGATTTTAGGATATGAGCCTGTCAAAAATGCCAGTTCACTTTCCTTTATGGCAATCTTCTTCTCCACGTCAGGAACCATAGCGGCGGTACTGGCCCTCTCTACAAGTGCCTGCTGATAAGGGATATCAGATGTAAGACCGCCTGACAGTCTGAGCTGTGCTTTTTGAACTCCTTCGTTTCTGGTCTTCAATGTTCTGTTGACAATAAAGAGTTCGTTGTCAAGTGCCTGCAAATCGAAATACGCACGTGCCACTTCTGCAATCAATGTAATCTGCAATGCCCTCTGTGCCTCGATACCAGCAAAATAAGTTGCAAGTTTTTCACGTGAGGCCCACCTCAAGTTGCCCCACAAGTCAATCTCCCAACTCAGTCTGGCCTTGATTCCGAATTCAGGGTCATTTGACGGCTTGTCTCCCGTATAATTGTTGTATTCATTATTTCCATAGACGTCCGCTGACAGAGAAGGCCAAAGAGCAGACCGCTGTATTCTGTATCTGTACTCAAGTTCCTTAAGCCTTTCTGCGGCAACCAGCACATCCTTATTGTATGCAAGCGCATCTTTTATCAGACTCTGCAAAGTTGTATCAGGATATATCTCCCACCATTTGACATCAGCCCAAGTCAATGTATCAGCACTGCTTTCGGGAGTATAGAGTTCCGGCATATTGAGTTCCGGGGCCGCACAATGCTTGGCAGGAGAACAGGAAGAGACTCCACCGACTAAAACAAATGCCAAAACAACCATAGCTGCCGGACCGCCTTTCTTCACTGATTTTTGCTTATTCAATTTATCTTTCATCTTATATATCTGCACAAAGAAGAACGGCACGAACACAATACCTACTGTAATCGCAACCAACATACCGAAGAAGACACCGGTACCGATGTCCTGACGGCTGGCAGAACCAGGACCGGAAGCGAATACAAGAGGAAGCATACCGAGGATAAATGCCAAAGATGTCATCACGATAGGTCTGAATCTCAGGCGTGCTGCAGTCACAGTCGCCTCAATCAGATCTTTACCCTTCTCTACCTCTTCCTTGGCAAACTCAACAATCAGAATCGCATTCTTGGCAACAAGACCCACGAGCATCACAAGACCAATCTGAAAATAGACATTGCTCTCATATCCCAAAACCCATACACCAAGATAAGCACCGGCAATTGCAATCGGCAGAGAGAGAATAACCGCAATCGGAATAGACCAACTCTCATACTGAGCAGCCAGAAACAAGAATACGAACAAAAGCGCAAGACCGAGAACAAGTCCGGTTTGTCCACCCTCCTTTTTCTCCTGATAAGACAAGCCACTCCATTCTATACCGATATTCGACGGCAAGTGTTCCCGTGCAATCTCCTCCAGTACATTCATCGCTTCTCCAGAGCTGAAGCCCTGTGCAGCTTCACCGTTGATTTCAGCGGAATAGTACATATTGAACCTCTTGATGGTTCCAGGACCGGTAGTATAATGCGTTGAGCCAAGGGAATTTACAGGAACCATCGTTCCTGAAGAACTCTTGACAAAAAACAAGTTCAGGTTGTTTTTATGTGCTCTGTACGGTGCATCAGCCTGGAGATATACCCTGTAGATACGGTTGAACATATTGAAGTCATTCACATAAATGGATCCCGTGAAAGCCTTCAAAGTAGAGAACACGTCAGCAAGAGGAACCCCTACAAGCTGTATTTTGTCACGGTCAGCATCAAAGAACAACTGAGGAATGTCTTTCTGAAGACTCGCAGACAGACCGGTAAGTTCCTTGCGCTGTGCTGCATAATAGAGCAAAGTATCTGCTGCCCTCTGCAAATCATCATAAGTAGCATCTCCCTTTGCCTCCAGCACCATAGAGAAACCTCCTGAAGTACCAAGACCAGGAATGACAGCCGGAGTACTTAAGTAAACCTTGCTTTCCGGATAAGTCGAAAGGGTATCTCTGACCATAGCCATAAACTTGTCGATATCAGTTTCCTGCCTTTCCTCCCAAGGTTTCATAATTACTGTCATCTGGCTATTCGCCTGGCTGCTTCCGACACGCGGACTCGATCCGTTGACATCCAGTACATACTGGACATCGTGCTGTCTCATCAGGAAGTCCATAGCCCTTTTGGTAACAACCCTTGTCCTCTCAAGTGTAGAACCTACAGGAAGTTCAAGCTCGACAGTAAAATATCCCTGGTCTTCCTTCGGCATAAAACTCTGAGGTACAAGACTACTCATCAACCAGATACCGACCACTGTAACGCCGAACATTGCAAACATTCTTGGTGCGTGTGCAAGACTCTTTCTGATAACCTTTTCATAGAAACTGTTACCTGTGTCCAGACCTTCATTGATTTTTCTGAAGATGAAATTCTTTTTCTCTCCAGGAACGTGAGGTTTGAGGAACAGCGAACACATCACCGGACTCAAAGTCAAGGCAACGATAGTAGAAATAATAACAGATACAGCGATAGTAACAGTAAATTGTCTGAACAACTGTCCTGTTATACCGGAAAGGAAACTTACTGGAACGAACACCGCACACAAAACAAGAGACATAGCGATAAGCGCACCGCCAATATTACTCATAGCTTTCTTGGTCGCCTCGTATGGAGACAAGTGCTCTTCAGACATTATTCGGTCAACGTTCTCGACAACAACGATAGCATCATCGACAACAATACCGATTGCAAGAATAAGTCCCAGCAAAGTCATCATATTCAATGAAAAACCGAATATGAGCATAACACCGAAAGTACCAATCAGGGAAATCGGCACTGCAATCGCCGGAATAAGGGTCGCTCTCCAGCTCTGCAGAGACAGGAACACCACCAGAATCACAAGTACAAGTGCTTCAAACAAGGTCTTGTATACCTGATGAATTGATTCCGAGATGTAAGTCGTCATATCAAAAGGTATATTATATGTTATACCCTCAGGAAAGCTCTTGCTGATTTCCTCCATAGCCGCCTTGACATTGTCGGCAACTTCCATAGCATTGGAACCTGGCAGCATATAGATATTCATCACTGCCGCATTGCTTCCATTTATACCACTCTCCGTATTATAGGACTGTGCCTCCAGCGATACGCGGGCAACATCTTTCAGACGTATGATAGAACCGTCTGGACTTGTGCGGACTATGATATTCTCGAATTCATTTACTGAGGACAAACGTCCTGTCGCTGTAATAGGAATAGTCACATCAACATCAACAACCGGCTGCTGTCCGAGAGCACCGGCTGCAGACTCACGGTTCTGATCCTTGAGGGCAGCCTGCAAATCCTTGACAGTAAGTCCAAGGCTCGCGAGTTTATCCGGCTGTACCCATATCTGCATCGCGTAATAACGGCTTCCGACGTTGGACACGCCTCCTACTCCGGGAACACGGCGGAGCATATCGACCACATTCAATGTGGCATAGTTACTAAGATATATCTCGTCAAACTTGCTGTTGCTTGTCTGCAATGTAATAGTCATCAATTTGTTTGGCGACTCTTTCTCTACAGAAATACCATTCTGGACAACCTCTGCAGGAAGGCGGGACTCAGCCAGCTTGATTCTGTTCTGCACCTCTACGGCTGCCAAATCAGGATTGGTATTGATATCAAATGTAACAGTCGCAGAGAACCATCCGGAGTTCGTATTGCTTGACTGCATATAAAGCATTCCCGGAGTACCATTGAGTTCCTGCTCGATAGGAGTTGCCACAGCCTGAGCAACGGTCTGGGCACTTGCTCCCGGATACGAAGCCGAGACGTTTACCACCGGAGGTACAATCTTCGGATACTGGTCAACAGGCAGCAGCGTCAAGCCGATAAATCCGACCAGAACTATTATTATGGAAATGACCGTCGAAAAGACCGGCCTGTCTATAAAAAAATCTGATTTCATTTTGCTGAAACTTTTATCTAATCCAAGTTACATACCTAAAATCACTTGGCAGCCCTGATGGCCTTCATACCGTGAGTAAGTTTATGGTAACCTTCGACAACAATCTGTTCACCAGGCCATATTCCTCTTTCCACAACAGTTGTATTCCCGCTCTCCGGACCAAGTTCTATGAATCTCTTCTCGACCACATCGTCCGGGCGGAGAACAAACACATAAGCACCACTCTTTTCAGTAACAATTGCCTTGGTAGGTACAACTACCGCATTCTCGCGAACGTCAAGAAGCAGAGTGACATTGGTGAACTGTCCCGGAAGAAGTTCGTGATCAGGGTTAGGCATTTCAGCCCTGACCGAAAATGTTCCTGAACGGGAATCCACCTGTGGATCGGCAAAGTCCACAAGACCTTTGTATTTGTATACTGACTTATCAGCCATAGTTACAGTGATATAAGGATCCCAGGTACGAGTCGAATCTTTTTGTCCGAGATTCACATTCCTTGACTTACTTTTCTGATAGTCCAAGTCAGTCATTTTAAACTCCACAAACACGGTATCACTTTTAACAATATTAGCAAGGAGAGACTGTCCTCCAGGACCGACCAAAGTACCTATATCAACGTGCCTTTCACTAATATATCCGCTGATAGGAGAACGTACGGTAGTATAGCTCAAAGACAGTTCATCCTGGGTAAGGTCAGCCTCACTCATCTGCACCTCTGCTTTTGCGCTTTCGTAAGCCGCGATTGCATTATCAAGATCAAGCTGACTGACAGCATTCTGTTCGAACAATGGACGTATCCTGTTCAAATCGCGCTCTGCCTTCAGAGCTAACGCCTTGTTCTTTTCAAGCAAAGCCTTGGCCTTGTCTGCTTTCGCCTGATACTGCTTAGGGTCAATTACAAAAAGAACCTGATTCTTCTCCACGAATGTACCTTCCTCAAAAAGCATCTTTTCGAGATATCCCTCAACTCTGGCTCTGACCTCCACGAATTGCTGTGCCCGGATTGTGCCCGGATATTCAGCATAAATTTCAATATCCTGGGTTCTGACTGTTTCGGTACATACAACCGGAAGAACTTCAGCAACAGGCTCAGGACGTGTAAGCCAATATACTGCACCTGCAGCCAACGCTATTGCAAGCAGGATTACCAACCAAATTTTCCAACTGAGTCTTTTGAATCTGACAACCACATATTGTGACCCTTTGTCAATATTCGAACGAGTTTTCTTAAGAAATTGAGCACTATTCATACTCACTGATTTAAATGAAACGTTTCTAATGATTTATATATAATATAAAAGTGATTTTATACTGCAAAAATCATACCTACAGACAAGAAGATAGGACACGAGGATAATGCATAATTCAAATGGCAAACTATCAAAAAGAGGAATACAGGCAAAAATTAAGGCATTTTTTTTGAAAAATAGTACCCATTTTTATCCAATAAGGGCAATTTCTGACAAAAACGCGATGTAGATATTTCGCCATAAAAAGAAAATGTACATATATTTGCAATTTGTTACGACAGTGATTGATGTCCTGACAAAACCAACGTGTACTAGAGATGAATAAGAAAAACCTAAACCACAAATCTGATGTAGGCACCTGTTATTCACTTTTCAAGGCATACCTCAGATTCATCAACAACAAGATTTACTACAGGAAGACGTACAACCTGGAACCGGAGAATATACCGGAAAACGGAACGGCCGTTATTGTCGTAGGAAACCACCAGAATTGTCTGAACGACATATTCGGTATCCTGTTCAATATCAACGACCGAAAAGTCAGATTCCTGACAAGGGGAGACGTATTTGCATTGTCTCCTATTGTCGCAAAATTCCTCTATTCCATCGGACTGATGCCAACGTTCAGACTCGCTTACGAAGGAGCTGAAAATCTTGGCAAAAACAGACAGACATTCGATGTGATAGAAAAAGCCCTCCTCGAAGGCAGCACAATAGGAATGTATCCGGAAGCAGGACACCAGAACAAAAGATGGCTTGGTGATTTCTCATACGGATACCTGAAGATGGCATTTGAAGCTGCAGAAAAAAGCGGCTTTGAAAAAGACATTGTTATTCTCCCATCAGCCTCCCACTATTCCGACTATTTCGGAATCAGGAACGACTATATGGTGAAATTCGGCACTCCTGTTTCCCTCAAGCCATTCTATGAACTGTACAAGACAAAGCCGCGCACAGCACAAAGGCAGGCCAACGCTCTGGTCAGGGAACAGATTCACAATATGATGCTGGATATCAGGGATCTTGACCATTATGAGCAAATTGACTTCCTCAGAAACACTTATGGCATCAAATATGCTCAATCTGCCGGAATCCATCCGGAAATACTTCCGGAAAAGCTCGAATCCGACAAGAAGTTCGTCAACGAGCTTGCGCAAGCAGGCCCGGAAACAACTGAAAAAATATATCAAGATACCAAAAAGCTGATGGAAGAGTTACAGAAATATGGGATTGCTGACAGAAATCTGTCAAAAGCCCCTTCGGCAGTTGCAACCTTACTTAAGGCTGCAGGTATGATTGCCATACTTCCAATGTGGATTGCATCGCTTTGGCCTTCATTGCCTATGTACCTGATTTCAAAAGGGTTCGCAAAAAGAACAAATGACATTATGTTTGAAGGCACATTCCTCTTCGCAATCAGTGTTCTGTTCACTATTCCGATTTTCGGATTACTGACTATAATAGTGCTTTGGTGCACTACAAATTGGTGGATAGCAATGCTTTGGGCTGCAGCATTCCTCCCTCTTGTAATTTTCGCCTGGGACTATGCAAAATGGGCAAAAAGACTGTTCCAGGACATCAGGGCCTTGTTCCTTGGTAAGAAAAGGAAAGGATTGACTTCTCTCAGAAGTAAAATCCATTCGGAACTTGACAAAATATGCAAGGGACGATAGACAAACATTCAACAACGGATAAGATAATTATAGGTAAATAATTTTATGAAACGAGTAGTAATCACAGGAATGGGTATCTATTCCTGTCTGGGAAAGACCCTGGAAGAAGTCAGGGACTCACTTTATGAAGGTAAATCCGGAATTATATTCGACCCGGTAAGAAAAGAAATGGGATTCCGTTCGGCACTGACTGCCAAACTTGAAGTTCCTGATTTGAAAAAAGAACTTAGCCGCTCACAGCGCACATATATGCCTGAGCAGGCAAAGTATGCATTTTGCGCAACACGCGATGCACTCCGCAACGCTGGTATAGATGAAGAATTTCTGGCAAACAACAATGTCGGACTTCTTTACGGAAACGACAGCTCGACAGTTCCTGTCGTAGATGCCATAGACAAAATCAGGGATAAAAAAGATACAACCCTATGCGGTTCAGGAGCAATTTTCCAGTCTATGAACTCGACTGTAACAATGAACCTCTGCTGCATCTTCAAGCTGAAAGGTATAAGCCTCACAGTTTCAGGAGCCTGCGCAAGTGGTTCACACGCAATCGGTTTGGGAGCTCTCCTTATACAGAATGGTCTCCAGGATACAGTAGTCTGCGGAGGCGCTCAGGAGGTCAATCCATTTGCTGTAGGTTCATTTGACGGAATCTCCGCATTCTCTACCAGAGAAGACGAGCCACAGAAAGCAAGCCGCCCATTCGACAGAGACCGCGACGGACTTGTACCAGGCGGTGGAGCAGCAACAGTCATACTCGAAAGCTATGAGTCAGCCGTAAAACGCGGTGCACCTATTATTGCAGAAGTTCTCGGATATGGATTCTCGTCAAACGGAGACCACATTTCATCACCAAATGTCAACGGACCTGAAAGGTCATTGCAGATGGCCATCGAAAGAGCCGGCATCAATATCGACGAGATAGGATATATCAATGCTCACGCTACTTCAACACACATAGGAGATACCAACGAAGCCAAGGCAATCTACAATGTGATTGGAGACAGAAGAATACCTGTTACCAGCACAAAAGGACAGACAGGCCACGAAATGTGGATGGCAGGAGCCAGCGAGGTAATATACAGCATACTAATGATGAAGAACAAGTTCATAGCTGCAAACCTCAACTTCGAAAATCCTGACGAAGATTCTGCCAAGTTGTTTATACCGGCAACAAGAATGGAGGCTGATTTCGACACATTCCTGTCGAACTCATTCGGCTTCGGAGGAACGAACTCTTCATTGATTATCAGAAACTTATAAAGACTATTTACAAACATAAAATAAACATAATACAAAATGGAAAAACAGGAATTAATCGAGAAAATCAACGAGCAACTCGCTGAGGAATTTGAAATCGAAGTGTCTGACATCCAGCCAGACGGCGACATCAAAAAGACATTGGAGCTTGACAGCCTCAGCCTTGTCGATATGGTAGCACTTATTGACACTGAGTTCGGAGTTAAAATCGCAGGAAACGAGATTTCGCAGATTAAGACTTTCCAGTCACTCTACGATTACGTTTACTCAAAAATGAATGCCTAATGCTTAAAGGGCGGTCAAAAACCGCCCTTCTGTATTTTATGACACTCACAGAAACTATCAGGATCCGTGTCCGCTTTTCTGAGGTTGATTCCATCAGGATGGTGTGGCACGGAAACTATGTAAAATATCTTGAAGACGCAAGAGAGGCTTTCGGAAGAAAGTATTCACTTGAATATCTGCGTTTCTACGAAAACGGACTCTTCATCCCGATGTATGACTTGCATATGAAATATGTGAAAAGCGCATCGGTAGATGATATAATTTCTGTTAAAATAACGTGGAAAGAAGTTGCAGGAGCCAAAATCGTATTCGAATACGAAATACGCAGGGACAGCGACAATGCATTGCTGATGACTGCAGAATCCATACAACTTTTCACAAACCTAAACGGCGAGCTCGAACTGATATGTCCACCATTCTACGAAGAGTGGAAAGCAAAATGGGCAGCAGAATTATCTCGCACTGAATAAATTGATTTATGACAAAAGCGGTTATTGCAATATATAATTTCCTGAAGGAAAGAAGATGGCTTATGTATCTCCTACTGATTGCCAGTACAGTTGTATTCGCATTTTTCGGTATGAAGGTACAATACGAAGAAAACATAGCCAAACTGCTTCCGCCTTCCGAAAACTCGGGAGCGGGCGCAACTGCATTCGAGAATATCAAAGTCAAAGACAAAATCTTCATACAAGTAGTCAGAAAGGACGGGAAGGCCGATGCCGGATACCTGAGCGAGCTATGTACTGAATTTACAGACTCACTGATGGCCAAAGACAAAGGATATATCGGCAATATTCTCAGTGTAATCGATGCAGATGTAATGACTAACGGTCTGGACTATCTTCTCACACACTTGCCGTCCTTTGTCGACACAACCTGTTACCGTACATTTGACAAACTGCTGGCAGAAGAAACTTTGTCTGCACAGATGGCATCAAATAGCAGAATAATCAGCAACGATATGACAGGAAGTGCAACGACAATGGTATCTTCAGACCCGGCGGCACTGCGCAATGCCGTTTTGTCCGGTTTGGGCAATGCAACAGGAGGATATACAATAGTAGATGGCCAACTGTTTTGCCCTGACACTACAGCAGCCCTTGCATTTCTCTCACCAGACTTCAATTCCCTGGATTCCAAAGCCGGCAACAACCTTGTCAAACTCATTGAAAACGAATCGGAAAGCTTCGAACAAAGACATCCTGAAGCAGAAATCCTTTTCCACGGATCGCCTGTTCAGAGTGTGTTCAACGCAAGGCGCATCAAGACTGATTTGGTGATGACTGTAGGAATATCACTTCTGATTATATGCCTGTTCCTCGGATTCTGCTTCAGAAACAAATCATCAGTTTTCCAGCTTCTCGGCCCCGTTGCCTATGGAACACTGTTCTCCCTCGCTTGTATATGGTGGATTAAAGGCGGAATGTCAGTGATGGCATTGGGAATCGGTGCAATAGTACTTGGTGTCGCATTGAGTTACAGCCTGCACATTGTTACCCACTACAAATATGTAAACGACCCTGTCAAAGTCCTGAAGGATGAGACAATGCCGGTAATTCTCGGTGTGCTCACCACTGTAGGAGCATTTGTAGGCTTGCTTTTCACTGATAGCGAACTTCTCAAAGACTTCGGTATGTTCGCATCATTTGCAATGATAGGAACATTGTTCTTCATTCTGATTTTCCTCCCACATTTTTTCAACCCTCAAACAAACAAACGCTCTGAAACAGCATTCAGAATGCTGGACAAAATCAACTCATTCCCTCTTGACAAAGTCAAATGGCTGAAATGGAGTCTTGTGGGAATATGTATCATAGGATGCGTATTCTCCGGTAAAGTGAAGTTTGACAGCGACTTGAAGAACATAGGATGGAACGAACCTAAGGTTGTACGAGCAAAAGAATTGTATGACCAGAAAAACAATGGAGGACTTGCATCTATGTATTATGCTGCAAGCGCCGACAATTATGAATCAGCCCTCAAGACAAGCAAAAAAGTGAATGCTGTAATGGATTCACTCAAGAAAGCAGGTGTCATCAACCAATACTCAGACATCTCTCCTATACTCGTCGGAAAGGATGTACAACAGGAAAGAATAGCGAAATGGACTTCTTATTGGAACAAGAAACAAATAAGGAAAGTGGAGAGACTCATAAAATCGGAGGCAAGGAAAAATGACTTGGATCCAGATATGTTTATGCCATTCTTCGCTATGATAGAATCAGAATACGAACCATGCAATATCTATTCGGACGAAGTTCTCCCAGAAGGATTGTTGTGTAACTTCGTAGAAAAGACAAGCGACAAATGGCTTGTATTCACCGCAGCCAAAATGCCTGCAGAAAACAAAGTAAAAGTCAATACAGCCGTAGACTCCGTCAAGGGCGCAGTCATAATCGATCCGTTCTGGTACACAAAGGATATGGCGGAATCTCTCAACGACGACTTCAATACAGTAGTATTGATTTCATCCATATTCGTACTTATTGTTCTGCTGATTTCATTCAAAAGCATTTCAATCGCACTTACGGCATTTATGCCTATGGCTCTTAGTTGGCTGACAGTTAACGGATTGATGGCAATATTCGGCCTTGAATTCAATCTCATAAACATAGTTATCGCCACATTCATATTCGGTATAGGTGTTGACTACAGCATATTCGTCACAAATGGTCTCATAGACCAGGCAAAAGGACTTGGCAACAGCCTGCTGACCTGCCACAAGACAGCAATATTCCTTTCAGCAGTGGTGCTGATTGTCGTGACTGGTTCGCTGATTTTCGCGTCACACCCTGCCATCAACTCTATCGGAGTGAGCACACTTATAGGAATGACGACAACTCTACTCATAACATATACCCTGCAGCCTGCAATGTTCCGCTGGCTAATGAACTTCAAATTCTTCAGAAAACGAAACGGATATGAGAGGTAACAAGGTAATAATAATAGGTTCCGGACTCGGTGGTCTTGAATGCGGTTATATCCTCGCAAAGAAAGGCTTTGAAGTGACGGTTCTGGAAAGGCAACGGCAAATAGGCGGATGCCTCCAGAGCTTTCATCGCGGTTCCACCGAATTCGATACCGGAATGCATTATGTCGGTTCTCTCGGCGAAGGAGAGGCCCTGGGCAGTCTGTTCCGCTATTTCGGGCTTATGGATTTAGGATGGCAGCAACTCGACACAGACTGCTTTGACGAAGTTATAATCGGAGATGAAAGTTTCTGCTTTGCAAACGGACACGAAGAGTTTACAAAGAGACTTGCCGAGAGATTCCCTGATGAAAAGCAAGGGCTCGAAGCATATGTGAAACTACTCAAAAAAACCGGTGACAATATTTTCGGATTCCTCTACCCTGAACAGATGGAATCACTCTCCACTCGTATGGCAGGAGAGTCTGCCTACCAATTCCTTAAGGACACAATCAAGGACCCGCTACTGAGAAAAGTTCTATCAGGAACATCCCTGAAAATGGAACTCAACGCGGATACTCTTCCTCTCTACACATTCGCACAGATTAACGACTCTTTCATCAGGAGCGCGTGGAGGCTGAAAGGAAGCGGAGGTCTTATAGGCGAAAACTTGAAATCATCCATAGAAAAAATGGGTGGAGCTGTAAGAACCGGAGCGGAAGTCACATCCATTTTTGACGGAGACAATGGAGTAAAAGGTGTAATCGTAAATGGAGAAGAACGGCTTGAAGCTGACTGGATTATTTCAGACACACACCCGGCTGTAACAGTTTCCCTGGCTCAAGACTGTGCACATATGCGCCCGGCTTTCCGCAAGAGAATGCAAAGAGCGGAAAACACGTTCGGTATGTTTACAACCTGTCTGAGCCTTAAACCAGGTATCATCCCATATTTGAACCGCAACATTTTTATGTATAAGGAAGGCTGTGACCCTTGGGACAAGCCGAAACAGGGAAACGTATCCAGAATTATGATTAGTTTTCCAGTGCCGACAAATGGTGAGTACGCAGAGAAAATCGACGTTCTTACTCCTTGCCTTTGGAGCGAAGTGGAATCCTGGGCAGACACCAAGGTAGGACACAGAGGGGATGATTATGTAAGATTCAAACACCGCAAACTCAGGGATTGCCTGAGTATTGCAGTCAAACGAATACCCGGCTTTGCAGAAGCTGTAAACGAAGTATATACCAGCACTCCTCTCACGTACAAGAGCTATAATCTGAGTCCATACGGCAGCGCTTACGGTATGCGCAAAGACTGGCATTCTCCGATTTCGTCAGTACTATCGCCTCAGACACCAGTAGAAGGCCTTATGATGACAGGGCAGAGTCTGAATCTGCACGGAGTACTCGGCGTATCTATGAGTTCGCTCATAACTTGCGGTGCAATGATAGGAATGGAAACAATTAAACAGGAACTTAAAGATTTTATCGATTTATAATAAATTGACGATATGAACAAAATCGCATTGGTAACCGGAGGCAGTCGCGGAATAGGTCGCGCTATCTGCCTCAAACTCGCAAAAATGGGTTATTACATCATCGTAAACTATGTATCTAATGATGCTGAGGCTGAAACTACTCTTGCCCAGGTAAGAGAGGCAGGCTCTGATGGAGAACTTATGAAATTCGATGTCAGTGATGCTGAAACAACCAGCAAGGCAATCAAGGAATGGCAGGCAAATCACCCCGAATCATTCATAGAGGTACTTGTCAACAACGCAGGTATACGTAAAGACAACCTGCTTATATGGATGGAAAAGAGCGACTGGGACAAAGTATTGGGAATCGGTCTTGACGGATTCTATAATGTTACCAAAGAACTTATCCAGCCTATGCTCGTACACAAAAAAGGAAGAATCATCAATATGGCTTCACTTTCCGGTCTTAAAGGACTGCCTGGTCAGTGCAACTACTCTGCAACAAAAGGCGGACTGATTGCAGCGACAAAGGCACTTGCACAAGAGGTTGGAAGAAAAGGCGTTACAGTAAACGCTATAGCTCCAGGATTCATTAAGACAGATATGGTAGAAGGTCTGGACGAGAAAGAACTCAAAAAGACCATACCTATGAACCGTTTCGGTGAACCGGAAGAAGTAGCTGAGCTTGCAGGTTTCCTCGCATCCGACGCGGCATCTTACATCACAGGAGAGTGCATCTCAATCAACGGAGGTCTCTACTCGTAAACGGACAATATTTTCGTAGAGTAACAATAATCGCCAGAAACAAATGAAACAGATTATAGTAAAGACAGTTGCAATGATTGCAGCTGTATGTATGGCAGCTCCCGCAGTTTCAGCCACGGAAAACAAGAAGGACCTGGAAAGCCTTGAGCAGAAAAATGTTTCTGTCAAAGGCTTCAGCGGAACATTCCTGCAGACCAAGGTTCTTGTGAACAAGAAGGAAATCAAGTCAGAAGGAATGCTTTACTTCTCTAATCCGGACAAAATGTCGATGATTTATTCTAATCCGGAAGGAGACAAATTCATCATCAATGCCGGCAAAATGGGCATAACCAAGGGTGAGAAAACCAATATTTTCGATTTGGCAAAAAACAAATCAATGAAAAGCCTGGCAATCACATTGCTCTACAGTATGCAGGGTAATATCGATGATCTTGCAGAAGCCTGCGATGCGGACGTAGATGCAAGAAAGACTTCAGATGGTTGGAAAATAGAGCTGAAAGCCAGAAAAAAAGCACCTAAAGGATATGCAACAATAGAGTTGGAGTATTCTCCTGACGGTACAATAAAGAGTATGAGAATGACAGAATTCAACGGCATATCTACTCTTTATGAAATGGCCTCGCTGAAAAAAGGTCCGCAGACTGACGAAAAAGTCTTCGAAATCAGCAAATAAGTTGCTGTAATATTTACGGCAACACCATCATATAAATTGATTTTCATTATAGTTCTGGATACCAGGGCTGTACAAAGAATTTCAAAGTTCCGGATTCGGAATATTCACAATGATGGTGTTGCCTTTTCTTATGCCTTGCCTTTTGACTCGTTATTTCCTATTCCTCCCCGTGCAATATGAAGTGAATGGTTTATTCAGATATTTTTGATAACTTGCAAAAATATATTATCACGTCAAATGGTAAAAACCATTTTATCTGACGTAACGTAAAAATATAAGTTATGCTACTACAGAAAATATTCGGGTTCGAAAAAGGGAAACACGACATAAGGACAGAAATACTGGCCGGAATCACATCATTTCTGACAATGTCATACATTCTGGCAGTAAATCCCGGGATGTTCTCCATCATCGACGGAATGCCCAAAGGCGCCGTATTTACAGCTACAGCTCTCGTGGCTGTCATCAGCACACTACTGGTATCATTTGTCGCTAAAATGCCGCTTGGAATCGCTCCAGGAATGGGTCCGAATGCATTTTTTGTATTCACTGTCTGCCTTGGAGCAGGATATTCGTGGCAGTTTGCGCTGACAGCCGTACTACTTGAAGGTCTGATTCTGCTCCTTCTTACTATAAGCAATCTTAGGGAAGCTTTGGTCAATTCCATACCCGCTGCTGTAAAAAACTCAATTAGCATAGGCATAGGACTATTCATAACATTCGTCGGACTTCAGAACTCGGGACTTGTAGTAGCCGACAATTCAACTCTTGTAAAACTTGGAGACATAACCTCAGGAAGCGGTCTTCTGAGCATTCTCGGACTGATTATAACTGCGACAATGGTTATCAGAAACGTAAAGGGAGGTATGCTCATAGGCATTCTCGCAACAACAATTATCGGAATCCCGATGGGTATAACGCATTTCGGAGGAATAATATCAATGCCCGAATCAGTAGGCCCTGTTTTCTGCAGTTTTGAATTAGACAAAGTACTGTCAGTTGATATGCTCGTAACTGTTCTTTCTTTTCTGTGCGTTGATCTTTTCTGCCTTACAGGGTCGGCACTTGGCGTGTGTATGAAAGCTGGTATGGCGGACAGTAACGGTAAAGTTCCAGGCATAAAGAAGCTATTTATAGCCGATTCAATCGGAACTATATCATCCGCAATGCTCGGAACGTCTGCGGCCTGCACATTCATAGAAAGCTCTGCAGGCACTATACAGGGAGGAAAGACCGGACTGACATCGTTCACGATAGCTATGTGCTTTGCCGCATCCCTGCTGTTTTCACCACTATTCCTTGCAGTACCGGCTGCAGCCACTGCTCCCGTGCTTATCATTGTAGGAGTTATGATGTTCAATGGCGCGAAAAATCTTCCTTTAGATGATTTATCGGAAGCGATTCCGTCTTTCATCACGATAGCAGTTATGCCACTCGCCTACTCTATCGCAGACGGCATTCTCCTTGGAGTTATAAGTTATGTGGTACTGAACCTTCTTTGTGGAAAATACAGGAAACTGACTGCGGGTATGTACATCCTGGCTGCATTATTCACTATGAAATATATATTCCTTTAATGCACGATTTACCTAAAGGAGAACGCCACTGAATATTGCATCTGAATGAGATGTATATTGGATACTTTCCAAGCTTTATAACAGTCATATCAAGCAACGAAGAGCCATATCAAACGAAAGAAGCCGATCTAATGATCGGCTTCTCAAGTATATCTTAATTTGGATAGAATTAGTCAGCAAGTGAGATTCTCTTGAAAGAAAGAACCTTAGCTTCCTTATCGGCATTCTTGATGACATCCTTTACAGGAGTCTTGCCGTCAAGCATCTGATAGCCCTGCTCCTCAAGAGTCTGCTCCTTGAAGAATTTCTGGAGACGACCTTTTGCAATATTGGCAACCATCTGCTCTGGAAGGTTTGCAGCCTTCTCCTCAGAAACTGTCTTGATGATCTCGCGAGCCTGCTCTGCCTGCTCTGGAGTAATCCAACCTTTAGAAGTGTTTGACTCAATGTGAGCCTCGCTGTCAACGTGTGCAGGATTGATACCAGCCTTTGTAAGGGCAGCATCAACTGCTTTCTTGACAAGCTCTTCCTTGGTCTTCTCTGTAGCAGTCTTGAGCTCGTTGTCAATAACATCCTGTGATACAGTCTCAGCAGAAACAGCAACAGGATTCATTGAAGCTACCTGCATAGCTACACCCTTTGCGATATGCTCGTCGAAAGGCTTGTTGAAGCCAACGATAGCGCCGAGTTTACCGTTGATAGTGTGGATGTATGCAGAAATGTAAGGAGCCTCGATAGTCTCGTAAGCAACGATTACGTGTTTCTCACCAGTCTTACCAGTCTGCTCAGTAACTGCAGCCTCTACAGTTCTGCCATCAGCAAGTACACAAGCCTTAAGAGCCTCTGCATCTGCTGGGAAGTTCTTGATAGCGGCCTCAGCTATAGCCTCAGCAAGCTCCTGGAACTCAGCATTCTTAGACACGAAGTCTGTCTCACATCCAAGGCAAACAAGGATAGCTTTCTCACCGTTTACTTTAGCGATTACAGCACCCTCTGAAGTCTCACGGTCAGCTCTTTTGGCTGCCACGAGCTTACCTTTCTCGCGGATGATTGCTTTTGCACGCTCGAAATCACCTTCTGCCTCTACGAGGGCCTTTTTACAGTCCATCATACCGGCGCCGGTCATTTGACGAAGTTTTGCAACGTCAGCTGCTTTGATATTCATTTCTAAAACAATTTAAAAGATTACTACTTCTGATTACTCAGCAACTGCTTCAGCTGCAGGCTCTGCCTTTGCACCTCTGCGTGCGCGGAGCTTCTTTCCTGCCGGCTTGTCATCAGTCTGCTCAGGAGCTTCTTTTTCCTTCTCGAGTTTTCTCTCTTCCAATCCCTCTTTGATAGCAGCGCAAAGTGCATCCATAATGTATGAGATAGACTTTGTCGCATCGTCATTAGCCGGAATCACATAATCAATCGGAGTAGGATCGCAGCAAGTATCAACCATTGCGATAACCGGAATGTTAAGACGATTTGCCTCTTTAACGGCATTCATCTCCTTCTGTACGTCTACTACGAAAAGTGCTGAAGGAAGACGGCTGAGGTCTCTGATGGAACCGAGGTTCTTCTCCAGCTTAGCTCTCTGACGGGTAACCTGAAGACGCTCACGCTTTGCGAGAGTATCAAAAGTACCATCCTCAATCATTTTATCGATGGTATTCATCTTCTTGACAGCTTTACGGATGGTTGGGAAGTTTGTAAGCATTCCACCTGGCCATCTCTCTGTCACGTAAGGCATATTTACAGATGCTGCCTTCTCAGCAACAACCTCTTTTGCCTGTTTCTTTGTGGCTACGAAAAGTACCTTGCGGCCTGAACGTGCAAACTGCTTGAGAACATTTGCAGCCTCATCGATTTTTACTATACTTTTATGCAGGTCGATGATATGGATCCCGTTTTTCTGGTCGAAAATGTAAGGTGCCATTTTAGGGTTCCATTTTCTCGCCAAGTGTCCGAAATGAACACCTGCATCAAGCAATTCTTGGAAATTTGTTCTTGGCATTGTTTTGTAAGTTTTCTTTTTGTTTTACTTTCCCGCTAAAGACTTTGCCTTCGTCTTAAGGGGCTCTTTTCATCAATCCGGAGTAGCGGCCGGGCCGGTCTCCAGGATTTTCCGCAGTCACGGCAACCATCAGGCAGCTCCCGAAAATTCACATCTTCCGTGAAGGTCCTGTGATTTCCTACCGGACTGTACTAAATGTAAATCTGGCAGTAAAATACTAACGTTTACTGAACTGGAAGCGTCTACGTGCACCAGGCTGACCAGGTTTCTTTCTCTCGACCTCACGTGCGTCACGTGTAAGGAATCCAGCGGCCTTAAGAGCCGGACGATAAGCCTCTTTATCAATCTCGCAAAGAGCGCGAGAGATACCGAGTCTCAAAGCCTCTGCCTGACCTTTGATTCCGCCACCATCGAGGTTAACCTTAACGTCAAACTGAGCCACTGTTCCTGTCACCTCGAAAGGCTGGTTTACAATATAACGAAGGGTGTCCTCTTTGAAATAGTCATTGAGCTCACGACCGTTAATTGTAATGTCACCTTTTCCAGAGACGACATAAACGCGAGCGACTGCTGATTTACGTCTTCCAAGGGCGTTTACTTGTTTCATGCTCTGCTTAAATTTCGTTTAATGTAATAGTTTTTGGATTCTGTGCCTGGTGAGGATGCTCGTTACCTGTGTAAAGGTAAAGGTTGTTGATAAGCTTGTCACCAAGACGGTTTTTAGGAAGCATGCCTTTGACAGCCATCCTTACAAGTTCAGTAGGTTTCTTTGCAAGAATCTCCTTCGGAGTAGTGAAACGCTGACCTCCCGGATAACCGGTGTGGCGAACGTACACTCTGTCAGTCATTTTGTTTCCTGTAAGTCTTACCTTGTCCGCATTGAGGATGATGACATTGTCACCGCAATCCATATGAGGAGTGAAAGAAGGCTTGTTCTTACCACGGAGGATAAGAGCGACTCTGGAAGCAAGACGTCCGAGAACGAGGTCTGTTGCATCGATCACAACCCACTCTTTCTTGATATCTCCTGCTTTGAGGGATACCGTTTTGTAGCTTTGTGTGTCCATCTTGTTCTGTTAAATGGTTAATACTTAAAAATTTATGCGATCCCTACACTACATAGGGGGCGCAAAGGTAGCAATAATTTTTAATTTTGACAAATTTTCAACGAAGAAGTTCAAATTCACCAGAGAAAACCCCCTTCGTTTCACTGAACCCCCGAGCACGCAAAAACGCATACTACTGCGCCGCAAGGCCTGTCACCATGCTTAGGGGTTTGAGTTTCGAAATATATACCGAAAACATACTTTTGCAGGTGAACCGTGAACCACAGCTCCAACTCATCAGAGAGCAACTGATTTGCATCAAAAGAGCAAGCTGCAGCTCAGGCGTATCAGAAAACGACTGCGCCCGGTAGCAACAAAACAGCAGGACTCCCTCCCCAAGGAATCCTGCCATATATAAAACGAACTTAACAAATAGACACGAAATAATTCAAATGTCTTTTACAAAGATAAAGATTTAAAATCAAATTCCAAATGTTTGATTAATGATTTATCGAATTACCGTCCAAATTTGAAAAATTCGACACAAAAACATTCAAATTTGCAATAAAATCAAAATTCAAGGAACGGAATTGTCAAGAGTTGCGGTATTCACTCGGAGTCATACCCGTCCTTGCCTTGAAGAACTTATAGAATACAGACTGATTGGGGAAATTCAGCATATACACAATCTCCTTTATTGTTGAAGATGAGTATTTGAGCATATTCTTAGCCTCCAATATCACATAAGCATCAATCCAATCCGGAGCAGAACGCCCTGTAGCCGACTTGATCAACTTTGACAGATACTTCGGAGTCAGGCAAAGGCAATCGGCGTAGAAACCGACATTACGATGTTTTGAATAATTCTCCGAAACCAACTTTATGAACTGGTCGAAAACCTGACGTCCGCGGTTTGTCGAAGACGGGGCAACGACATTCTTCTCACGCAATCTTCTTGAATTGACACCAAGAAAAAGATAGAACAACGAAGTTACAAGAGAACATACGGAATCATACTTGAAACAAGAGTCGGCATATACGACTTTGCCGACAAGGCTAAGGTATCCGGAAGCAATCGACGCCTCCTCGGAAGAGAGTTTAAGGCAAGGATTATCTATAATTGCCACTCCATCATTGAACAACTTGTTGACATCAACCCTGAGATTGCGCACAAACTCCTTTGAAAGAATTATACCTGCATAATGCAAATCCTCAACAGGAGTATTCACCACCTCCTTGATTTTCAGTATATTACCCGGAGTACTCAAAAATAGAGTATTGTCATCCATCTCAAATTCATTGAGATTAACATTCATCCTTATATGACCTTTAACACAGAATACTGTCATATAAGCATCAACACGACAAGGATGAAGAAGTACGTCAAGACCAGTATCATACTTCACATCCATAATACACAAATCGTCTCCCAACCATCTGCAGGATGATGAAGGCAGGTACTCCTTCAATTGAGACATCGTCAGATTATTCAAATTCCTTGTTTCAAAAATATTATCTTCCATAATTCCACTCTTCCGCGCGTTTTTTCTCACGGGACTGAACACACTATGCAAAAAGTAATCCTTTGCGAACAAAAGGCGAACTTTTTCCCCATTTGAATACTAAAAGGAAGGATATGGAAAATAATAAACCCAAATGGAAGTAAACAAAGAAAAGAGCCGGCCTCAAATCCGAGCCGGCTCCATAAGACTACAAGACGCCACTTTCCTACAAAGACGCCATATTCCCGGCATTCACTATATTCTTTCCTTCCGGAGTATAGGCAAATGCCATTCTGTCGGCATAGACAGACTCTACAACACGACGGACAACCTTCATAGAGCTGTTCATCATATGGTTCTGCTCCGTAAACGGCTCAGGGAGAACACAAATGGCAGCAGGAAGCCATCTTTCAGGGAAAGTGCCATAGTTGCTTCCACCCTTGCGGTAAGAATCAATCTCAGCCTGAATCTTTTGGAGCATAATCTCCTTGGCCTGATCTGAATCCGCATCAAGTCCAGGCTTGACAGACTCAAGATATGCCTTAAGATTATCCTTGTGAGGAACCACAAAAGCGATAGTATAAGGGTCCTGACTATTGTGCAGGATGATATTTTCTATGAATTTGGAATTTTCACCTATCGACTCTTCTATAAGTTCCGGACTGTATTTTTCTCCGTCAGAACTTATGAGCAGACATTTGAAACGGCCCACAACATAAAGGAAACGCTCATCTCTCATATATCCCATATCGCCGGTATGCAGCCATCCGTCTATGATTGTATCAGCAGTCGATTTCGGATTCTTCCAATATCCGGCCATAACATTCTCACCCTTGATACAGATTTCGCCACGCTCACCATAGCCAAGTTCCTTTCCATTGTCATCAAGAATCTTTATCTCCATAGGCTTGACAACACATCCGGACGAACCGAGAATATGATGCTCGAAGGAGTTTGCGGAAATGATAGGAGTAGCTTCAGACAATCCGTAACCCTGGAACATTGGTATACCGATGGCATAGTAATATCTCTGAAGATCAATATCAAGAAGAGCACCTCCTCCGACAAAGAAACGCATTCTGCCACCGAGAGCCTCGCGCACACTCTTGAAAACAAGTTTATCAAACAGAGCGACAAGCGGTTTTCTCCAGAAAGACATTCCGGAACCCTTGTTATAACCCTCTTTATTGTACAATATCGCGTTATTGAGTGCCATATTGTAGAGTTTCTCTACGAAAGGTCCCTTAGCTTTCACACCTGACTCAATTGTCTTCTTGAAACTCTTGGCAAGAGAAGGAACGGAAAGCATTATGGTAGGACGGATAGCCTTGATAGTGGAAGGAATATTGCGGAGGCTGTTGCCTGGAACCGTCGCAAAAGAGGAACCGTACGACATCAAGGTGTAGAAACCAGCAACGTGTGCAAAGCAATGATCGAGAGGAAGGATTATAAGCATCACATCATCTTCACGGCATCCGATTACAGAGTGCGCCTGCTCTACATTGGCTGTATAGTTTCTATGAGTCAGCAATATACCTTTAGGATCAGCTGTAGTACCGGATGTATAGCTTATGTTCGCGTAGTCATCCGGTCCTACCGACTTGTATCTCTGTTCGAAAATCTCCGGAGTGTTTGCAAGAAACTCGTCTCCCATCCTGATAAGGTCACCGATGAATATCTCGTTTTCGCGGAAATCATTCAACTTGTCAAAAACAATGACTTTCTGTACCATAGGACACTCAGGAAGAATCGTCCTTATCTTGGCAATCTGGGATGCCGAAGTAAACACATACTTCGAATCGGAATGCTTAACCCTGAAAACCAAATCGTTAGCCTCTTCAAGCTTAACCGAAAGAGGAACACTTACACCTCCGGCATAAAGGATTCCGAGCTCTCCCAAAACCCACAGGTTGCGGCCTTCTGAAAGGAACGACACTTTCTCACCTTTCTGCAATCCGAGAGCCACAAGACCTGCACCTATACGATAAGCCTCTTTACGAGTCTGTTCGTATGTAGTCTGTGTCCATTTGTCACCGACCTTTTCCCAAAGAAAAGTATTACCGGCATATTTTGCAGTATATTTCTCGACAAAGTCGATAATAGTAAGTCTTTCTGCCATAATTAAATAGAATTATTCAGGTTATTCTTCGTTTTTGAAAAGACCGAACAGTTCAGCATCTATCTTGTCTGTAACTTCCTGGAAATCCTCAAGACGGTTTTCGAATTTGATGCGGTCAACATCAAGAATCAGAAGTTTGTGGTTATAGTCCTTGATCCAGTTCTCATAACGCTCGTTCAAACCGGTTATATAATCTATCCTGATACTCTTTTCGTATTCTCGTCCTCGTTTCTGGATTTGTCCTATAAGATTAGGAATGGATGAACGGAGATAAATCAGCAAATCAGGCGGATTTACAAGAGACATCATCAGATCAAACAAGTCAGAATAGTTCTCAAAGTCACGTGTAGTCATAAGTCCCATACCGTGAAGATTAGGAGCAAAAATCCTTGCATCCTCATAAATAGTACGGTCCTGGATTATAACTTCGTCGGATTTGGAAATATCAACCACATCCTTGAAGCGTTTGTTAAGGAAATATACCTGAAGGTTAAACGACCAACGTTCCATATCTTCATAGAAATCAGCAAGATATGGGTTAAAGTCAACAGACTCGAATTTCGGAGTCCATCCGTAATGGGCCGCGAGCATCTTTGTCAAGGTTGTCTTGCCGCTGCCGATGTTGCCAGCTATAGCTATATGCATATCAGAATTGTTTTATGTTACTACGTGCATTGAACCTGTCACGTCCCGCATTCAAGGAAGCAACGAGACAGATTCATTCAATTAGTTTAGCAAATTTAATAACTCTTTTCGTATTTTTGTGAAACAATACTTAATTTTGAAAGATGAAGACAAAATTTTTTACCTTCAATGCCTTCCAGCAAAGGTGCATAGTAGTATGGGACGAAACAGGCAAATGTACCATTATCGACCCGGGATTCTATAACGAGAAAGAAAGAGACGAACTCTTCGGCTTCATCAGGGACAAAAGACTTCAGCCACAGTGCGTAATGATGACACACGGACATTTCGATCATATTTTTGGAATGTGCGAGAGTGCAGTGACATTTAATGTTCCTATATATATGAATCTCGCGGATATGGTAATCATAAAAGAGGCAAATCCATATTTATGCAGGGCCTATGGTCTGAAGGAACCTGAACTTCAATACAACGGGAAAGAACCAGAGTACATCAATATCAAAGAAGGAGAGGTCATCAAAGTAGGTGAAATGGAGTTCGAAGTCATAGAAACACCGGGACACACTCCGGGAGGAGTATGCTTTCTTGAGAGAAAAGAGCGCATTCTCATCAGCGGTGACACGCTTTTTGCAGGAGCAATCGGCCGCACAGACAATCAATGGGGAGACTATGACAAACTGATAGAAGGAATCAACGCGAAACTTATGATACTCGAAGGTGACATAGATGTCATCCCGGGACACGGCCCGACATCGTCCATAGCACAGGAAGGAACCACCAATCCCTTTCTGCTCCCATTCAACCTGCCTTACGAAGAAGAATAACGGCAGAAGTTGAGTCCATATAAATCAAAGACATAGATGACCGACAAGAACGAATACATCGAAATAACAGGGGCAAAAGCCCATAACCTCAAGGATGCGTCATTATCCATCCCGAGAGGAAAATTCGTAGTAATTACCGGATTGAGTGGAAGCGGCAAGTCTTCCCTGGCCTTCGACACCATATATGCCGAAGGGCAAAGAAGATATATGGACACATTGTCGACTTACGCAAAACATTTTATGGGCGTGCTGGAGAAGCCCGAAGTCGAATCAATCACAGGATTGAGTCCCATTATTGCAATCGAACAGAAAACCACCGGAAACAACCCGCGCTCTACAGTAGGGACAATCACTGAAATATACGATTTTCTGCGTCTTCTGTATGCCAGAGCGGCAAAAGCATATTCTCCGGCAACAGGCAAGGAAATGGTAAAATACACAAACGAGCAGATTGTGTCCCTCATAATGGAAAATTACTCCGGACGCAAATGTTATCTGCTTGCTCCTGTTGTCATAGGAAGAAAGGGCCATTACAAGGAACTGTTCGACCAGATGAGGCGCAAAGGATATACCCACGTCCGCGTCGACGGGAAGGTGATGGAGTTGAGCGAAGTGACAATGCTCGACAGGTACAAGGCGCACTTCATAGAACTTGTCATCGACAGGTTGAAACCGGCGGAAAAGGACCTCAAGAGAATCAGGGATTCAGTAATGGCTGCCATCAGCTATGGCAAAGGGTCAATTGCTGTAATGGATCTCGAAACAGAACAGGTCAGACATTATTCCAAGCACCTTGTATGTCCTGACTCCGGCATTTCTCTTGCCGAACCGGCTCCGCACTCGTTCTCTTTCAACTCTCCTCAGGGATACTGCCCCCACTGCAAAGGATTGGGTCAGATTGTCGACGTCAATATGGACAGCATAATTCCAGACAAGACAATATCAATCGCAGAAGGAGGAATTATTCCTCTCGGCAAGATAAGAGAAACTAAAAAATTCGACATAATACGCTCTATAGCAAGAAAATACAATTTCTCGCTTTATGACCACATAGAAGATCTTCCGGAAGAAGTAATATCACTGATAGTATTCGGTTCTGACGAATTGTTCAGAGTCGGCGAGGGGACATCTTCAGAGATGACAGCCTTCCCCGGCATTGTAGACAATATCAATGAAAAGATTACCTGTCCGAAATGCGGCGGAACAAGACTCAACCAGGAGGCTCTTTGCTTCAAGATAGACAACAAGACAATCACGGAAGTAGCTGATATGGAAATCAGCGAACTGCAGTCCTGGCTCTATTCCCTCGATAAGATTTTCGACAACAGGGCAGCTACAATCGCAAGAGATATAATCAAGGAACTCAAGGACAGGGTTTCCTTTCTTATGGATGTCGGACTGGAATATCTGTCTCTCAGCCGTGCGACAGCTTCTCTGTCAGGAGGAGAGAGCCAGAGAATCAGGTTAGCCACACAGATAGGCTCGAAACTGGTCAATGTCCTCTACATTCTTGACGAGCCGAGTATCGGACTGCACCAAAGGGACAACAGAAAACTTATCGCATCTCTAAAAAAACTGCGTGATGAAGGCAATTCCGTGATGGTTGTGGAGCACGATGCGGAAACGATGATGTCGGCAGACTGGCTGATTGATGTCGGACCTGGAGCAGGGCTCAATGGTGGAGAAATATGTTTCTCGGCACCTTTCAGCAAGATTGCAGACCGCCTTGCCCCGGATGTGGAAGCAATATACAGGACAGTTTCGGAAAAATCTGCAGACTGCTATGTGGACCCGAAAAGGACAATCGTCAGGGACTCCGTGACATTGGACTATCTCTGCGGCAAAAAACGTCTGGAAATTCCAGCCCGCAGAAGAACCGGTAACGGTCTGACCTTGGGTATCCGTGGAGCAAGAGGCAATAACCTGAAGAATGTCGACATAGATTTTCCTTTGGGAATGCTCATCGGTATCAGCGGTGTGAGCGGCAGCGGCAAATCATCTCTCATCAATGATACATTGATGCCGGTACTGAAGAACAAATTCTATAATGCCAAGATGCAGCCACTCCCCTATGATGAGATTACAGGAGTAGAAAACATAGACAAACTCATAGAAATAGACCAAAGCCCAATCGGAAGGACACCACGAAGCAATCCGGCTACGTTCACAGGGGTATTCAACGATATCCGCAACTTGTTTGAAGCAACTCCTGATGCAAAAGTCCGTGGATTCAAAGCCGGAAGATTCTCATTCAATGTTCCCGGAGGAAGGTGTGAAGAATGCAAAGGCGCCGGCATAAAGGTCATCGAAATGAATTTCCTTCCATCTGTAAACGTTGTTTGCGACGAATGCCGCGGCAAGAGATACAAAGCGGATACGCTTGCTGTAAAATATAAAGGCAAGAATATCAATGATGTGCTTGAAATGCCTATAAGTGAAGCTTATGAATTTTTCAGCAGTATTCCGTCAATATCACAAAAACTCAAGGCACTTGCAGATGTCGGACTCGGATATGTAAAACTCGGACAATCAGCTGTAACATTGTCGGGAGGAGAAAGCCAGAGAATGAAACTTGCAGCAGAACTTGGTAAAAAAGATACGGGAAACACATTATACATACTCGACGAGCCTACCACCGGACTGCATTTCGAGGACATCAAGGTATTGCTGGATGTTATGAACAGACTTGTTGACCAGGGAAATACCGTCATAGTCATAGAACATAATCTTGATGTACTGAAAAGTGTGGACTATCTTTTCGATATGGGACCGGAAGGCGGATTCAAAGGCGGCAAGGTTGTTGCTCAAGGTACCCCTGAAAATCTTGCGGAGAATCCGGATTCTGTAACAGGACCATTCCTCAAGGAAATCCTGCAGCATATTTCCGGAACGACAAGAGAAGGCTTTTAAAATCTCAAGAATAATGGAAACACTGACAATCAGTTGCGAAAACACCGGGAAATCATACGAAGTGGCATCAGGAACAAGCCTGAAAGAGTTCGCCGACAATCTCGGTCCGGAAATCAAAGATGAAACATTCGGACAGGCCGGTATCCTTGCCGCAATTGTGGACAACAGACTTAAGGAACTGGAATTCAAGATTGATGCGCCTCACACCATAAGGTTCATCGGATATGGACATCCGGACGGCAGACGAACCTACATACGTTCTCTATGCTTTGTCCTGCAGAATGTTGTAAGCGATATGTACCCAGACAAGGTACTCGTGATAGACTATGCCCTTCCAAGCGGACTGTACTGCGAAATCAGGGAACTGAATGGAATGGAAGACGGCAGACCGAATGTATATTTTGTTACAGACGACGAGATTACCGCCATCAAGAATAAAATGGCGGAAACAATAAGCCGCGACCTGCCTCTCCACAAGGTGAAGATGACAACCGCGAATGCTGAAGAACTGTTTGCGGCCAAACACCAGCACGAAAAAATCAATCTGATGAACTCGTTAGGACGCTTCAACTACAGCGTATACTTCCTTGACGGACAAGCAGATACATTCCACGGTCCTCTTCTTGCATCAACTGGTTTGATAAAAACATTTGATCTGGTAGGATTCAGCAACGGATTTTGCCTTCAATGTCCTATCGACGAAAATATGCAGAAGATGCTTCACCTGAAAAAGCAGTCAAAGATAGCTTCTGCCCTTAAAGAACATTCAGACTGGTGTGCAATGATGGGCGTCAAAGGAGTAGGCACACTCAATAAAGCTGTACAGCACGGCAGGATTATTGACCTGATTAATCTTTCAGAGTCACTGCACGAAAGGAAATATGCAGAAATTGCAAACCAGATATATGCCCGGAAAGGGAGTGTCAAAATCGTATTCATAGCAGGTCCGTCCAGCAGCGGCAAAACATCAACGTCAAAGCGACTTGCTATCCAGTGCCGTATCCTTGGACTCAACCCGAAAGTCATAGAGCTTGATAATTACTTCGTCAACAGGGAATTTACCCCTAAAGACGAGAAGGGACAATATGATTTCGAATCCTTGAATGCGATGGACCTTGATTTCCTTGGACAGCAACTCAACGAATTGCTTGAAGGCAAGGAAGTTGAAATCCCGCGATTTGATTTCAAGGAAGGCCGCCGCACTTTTGAAGGCAACTTTATGAAGCTCGAGGAAAAGGACATACTTATTATGGAAGGTATACACGCCCTCAACCCTGCAATGATTCCGGGAGTAGACAATTCCAAAGTATTCCGCGTCTACGCTTCTGCCCTGACTTCACTGTCGATAGATGAGAACAACAACATTTCGACATCCGACAACAGACTGCTCAGAAGAATGATAAGGGACAATCTGACAAGAGGTATCATTCCGGAAGACACAATAAAGAGGTGGGACAGCGTCAGAAGAGGAGAAAACCGCAACATATTCCCATTTCAGGAAAATGCTGATGCTGTATTCAATTCGGCCCATCTTTTCGAACTTCCGGTATTGAAATATTATGCAGAGCCGCTTCTGAGACGAATAGCTCCAAATTCTCCGGCCTATTCAGAAGCCACAAGACTTCTCAAGTTCCTGGACTATATCGTAGCCCTGTCACCGGATGAGATTGCCGCCATACCGCCAACCTCAATTCTGCGCGAATTCATAGGCGGACAGACACTGTAAGTGCCACATAAGCGACAATGATAATCTACGATGCCTACGGCAATACGACATATTAATAAATCCCTGCTACAGGAAAGTGCAGCAGGGATTTATTAATTTATACAATGCTTGATTCAAAGTTTACTCATTGAACTGTTGGCATATTGTTCAGCGGTTGAACTCCACAATCATAACCGACCTCGGAGAGACTTTGAGAGCATCCGACACGGTTACGGTCTCCCCTGTCACAACATTGCGGCCCTGCGAAAGTCCTTCTGATATTTCAGAATAATAAGACCAAGGAATATTCTTGTCTTCAGACGAATTGTTTACATATACAAAGACTACATCATCATCGTCATATCTGAAATATCCATAAGTATTGTCACGGCTCAGGAAATGCATAGTCTTTCCGTTATGTATCACATCCTTTGTCTTTCTCCACTGGAAAAGATGCTTCACATAATCATATATTTCAGCGGCCTGACCTTTAGGAACAGACTGACCGTCAGTATTTGACACAGCCTCTGCACGACCTTCCGGTGAGAAAAGATTCATCTTGTCACCTGGCCATCCGCCAGGGAAATCAACACGAAGTCCGCCGTGGCCCATAGACAAATCACAAGAAACAAACATCTGCTCATCACCTGCGAAAATCTGCGGGTATCCCCTCATCGTAGCCATCATAGCCATTACCATCTTCACTCTTGCCGGGTCCTTACGCATAGCATCTGCCAGACGGTCGGTATCGTGATTGCCGGCAAAAATCATCATATTTGACAAATCGTGGTATACAAAATCGTGAGAGAGAACATCATAGACCCTTGTAAGACCCTGTCCCCAACCGGCATTATCCTCAACCATACCAGCCTTTATGGCCTCGTAAAGAGGGAAATCCATAACTGATTTCAAATGAGAGTCAAAGCCATCCTTGTTCTCGTTTCCGCCCTGCCAGTATGCCAACTGAGGGATTGAAGATGTCCATACTTCACCTACAATATTGAAGTCAGGATACTCATTCATAACAGATGCACACCACTCTGCCATAGGATTCTTCTCATTATATGGATATGTATCAACACGGAATCCGTCCAAATCGGCGTACTCTGTCCACCATACTGCCCATTGCTTGAAATAATTGAGTACGAACGGATTATCTAGATTCATATCTACCATTGACCTGTCAAACCAACCGCTTTCCTGGATGTAGAGATCCTTCTTCGATGCGTTAGGGTCCATATTGGTAGAGAAACAAATATTCGAGCCGGTGTATGTGTCGAATACGTGATACCAATCTTTGAAAGGAGTATCTTCCATCCACCAATGCGCCGAACCTGCGTGGTTTGGAACAATATCCATAATGACTTTCAGACCTTTTTCGTGAGCCTTGCTGACATATTCCTTGTATAGCTCGTTTGTGCCGAAACGTGAGTCAATATGGTAGTAGTCCGTGCAGGCGTATCCGTGGTATGAATGCTCCGGCTGATTGTCCTCAAGAAGCGGTGTACACCAGATAGCCGTAGCACCCAAATCTGCAATATAATCAAGATGGTCAATAATACCCTGAATATCACCTCCGTGGCGACCGAACAGAGCTTTTCTGTCATATTTGTCAGCAGTATCATCCGTAGAGTCATTAGAAGTATCACCGTTCGCAAAGCGGTCAGGCATAATGAGATATATCATATCTGCAGTTGTAAATCCTTTTCTTTTGGCGGAATTTTCCCTACGGGAATCGATAGTATACGGATATTTGAATGACTCTCCGTCTTTTGAAAATACGATATAATATGTACCCGGCTGTGCATTTGATGCGACTTTTACATCCACAAACAAATAGTTCGGGCTGTCTGCCTTGTTGGCTTTGGTTACTTCCACACCTTTACCGCCTGCGATTGTGACTTCATATTCCGAGATTTTGTCTCCCTGCACAAGAAGTTGGAGAGGTGTTTTCATTCCGACCCACCAGGAAAGTGGTTCTACACGTGTGACTTGAGCCGCAGTGGCGTCTGCGACAGTATCAGGGTCAAATGCAGCCTGGCCGCAAGAGGCCAGCAGAAGTGCCGCTGAAAAAACTGATAAAATCTTTTTCATACAAAAACCTATTGAATTATTATTCTGTTTCGATGCTATATGACCACGGAGCTTTAAGCTCCGCCTTTACTATGACTTTATTTCCAGGTATTTCTCTTGAGAATACAAGTATATCGTTGTCAGAAGAAATGAGGTTGAATTTTCCACCTTTGTCTCCCGCAGCCAGAGCCGGATTGTCGTGGCGGAGTTTTACAAGCCATTTATAAAAGTCCGTATATTCATTTTCCTCCCAAGCCGGTATCGGGTCTTTTTCAAAAAATTCAAAGCGTTTGTTCCATCCTATTTCCTGTCCGGTATATACCAGCGGCTGTCCTTTAGGAAGAGTAAATGTCAAGAGTGCCATCACTTTGGCAGCATCTCCCATTCTTTCGAACTCTGTTCCTGCCCACGAATTTTCATCGTGGTTTGAAGTGAACATAAGCCTGAAAGCATCAGCAGGGAAATTCTCCGAATCCTTCCGGACATATTCAATCAAATCGGCTGCAGTCTTCTTTCCCTGTGCTATTGCATTCATAAGATGGTGAAGCTCCCAGGAATATGAAGCATCGAACCCGCACTGGGTATGGAGTTTCGGCTCTTCTCCTTCTGCGAGCATATAAATATGCGGATATTTTTCACGAAGTTCTGAAATTGTTTCCTGCCAAAATTCAAGAGAAATTTCACAGGCCATATCGCAACGGAATCCATCCACACCTTTTTCCATCCAGTAATTCATCGATTCCTGCATTTGGTCTGCCATATCTTCATTCTCGTAATTGAGGTTGGCCGTGTCCGACCAGTCAGCCGTAAAGGTAGTATTGCCCTGCTCGTCCCGTTCGTACCAGTCTGCAGGCGAATCTGTTACCCATTTGGCATCAGGGGATGTGTGGTTTGCTACCCAGTCAATGATTACGCGCAATCCGAGGCGGTGTGCTTCCGCAAGAAATGCTTCAAAGTCTTCCATTGTTCCGAATTCGGGATTAATGGTACAATAGTCTTTGATTGAGTAGTATGAACCGAGAGTGCCTTTCCGGCCTTCTACACCTATAGGATATATAGGCATCAGCCATACGATATCTACTCCAAGTTCGCTCAGACGCGGCAATTGCATCTGTGCCGATGCAAATGTTCCTTCCGGAGTGTACTGACGGACATTCATCTCATATACTACAGAGTTTTCCAACGGCTGCTGCTCCTTACGGGATGCACAGGATGCCATCATCAATACTCCAAGTACAAATAGCAATATTTTTCTCATCATATAGGAATTGATTGTTTATCAATAAGTTTGTAGCATACTACTCTTCTGTATCATACTACTCTTCTGCCAGTATTGTAGCCGATGTCGGTTTTGCACTGATGCGGGAAGTGTGGTAGGCGACAAAAACCTCTGCATCGGCAAAGCCGTTCTGGGCCAATATATTATAATTACCCTCCGGTATTTCAACATTCACGTGCTTATTGGAACCGTTCAACAGCACCACAAGGGATTTGGCCGAATCAATACCCTCCAGTCCGGAAATCCTGAAAGCTACAACACACGGGTCATCGTAATCAAGAAATTCCAGCTTTTCTCGTATCATATCCGCATCACCAAGACAAAAACCCGGATGAGAGTGCCTGATGGCGGCAAGAGCTGCATAATATTCCGTAAGGTCATCATATCTGGTCCTGTATGTCCAGTCTATAGCATTGATACTGTCCGGAGAACAATAACTGTTCTTTGTACCTTGCTTGTGGCGGAAAAGTTCCTCACCACAGAATATAAACGGTATACCTTGAGAAGTGTAAACTGCTGTCTGAGCTAACTTAACCATAGCGAGCTGTTTCTTTTCAGGGATTCTGGCTGCCTCGTTCATACGGTCACGAAGGCAATGGTCATCGTGACAACTCACATAGCTGATATGCTGCAAAGGATTCGCAGCCCAAGGCTTTACATTTACCTGAGGATGTTCTACTCCTCCTGCTATTCCGAACTCTACATTAGGTCTATTACCTGCCACTCCTCCCATAAAGCCAAGGTTGGAGCAATCAAGAGGTCCGCGGATTGCATCACGTATATTATCAGAAAACGCACCTATACGGTCAAGTCTGTATGTATTGTCTTTCAATGCTATCGAATCCGCAGGCAGAGCAGGTGTCTGTGCAGCCCAGCCCTCTCCATAAATCACCACATCCGGATCGATTGAATGAAGCCTCTCGCTTATGAGATTCATTGTTTCTATATCGTGGATGGCCATAAGGTCAAATCTGAATCCGTCAATATGATATTCCTTCATCCACCACTCAAGGGATTCCACCATATATTTCCTGAACATTGCTTTCTCGGAAGCTGTCTCATTGCCGCAGCCGGAGCCATTGCAAAATGTTCCGTCAGGATTAAATCTGTAGAAATATCCTGGATTTGTCCTTTGAAAGCCCGGAATATCGGCTGAGGTGGTGTGATTATACACAACATCGAGAATTACACGAATGCCCGCCTTATGAAGTGATTGAACCATTTGCTTGAACTCGCGGATACGGCAGAGAGGGTCGTACGGGTCTGTGCTGTACGAGCCTTCCACGGCATTATAGTTAAGAGGGTCGTAGCCCCAGTTGTATTGCGGAGTGTCAAGCCTTGTTTCATCAACGGTTATGAAGTCGGTTGAAGGAAGCAGTTGCACATAAGTGATTCCCAACTCCTTGAGATGGTCTATACCTGTAGAATATCCGTCCGGATTTGTAGTCCCGCTTTCTGTAAGTGCAATATACTTTCCTTTATTTTCTATACCTGAAGTATGATGAATCGAGAAGTCTCTGTGGTGCATTTCATAAACAATTATGTCAGAAGGCTTTATCTTTGGACTTTTATCTTCTGACCAACCATCGGGATTGGTTTCTTCCCAATTGATTACGGCACCTCGCATTCCGTTTACGCCGACAGCCTTTGCCGCCATTCCCTGCGTTTCAGGAAGCCATTCACCTTGATAGCAGACCTGGAATGTATAAAACATTCCTTTAAGTTCCTCATTGACAGTCTTTTTCCATAACCCATCTCCTGAAAAACGCATATCAACTACCTTTTCAGGCTCATCTGCAAGGGCTGACGAATATAGTTTCAATCTAACATCGTCTGCTTCCGGAGCCCAAAGTGAGAATGATGCCTTACCATCATTCCATACACATTCTTCATAAGTATTATCTGGTATTTGGTCGTACCCTTTCGGAGTACAAGCGGCTATTGCAGTTGCTGCCAAAGCGCACATCAGTCCTTGTTTTAGCATCAGTTAAAAAATAAATCGTGGTTAATTCACGAATTTAAGAAATATTATCCGAACGGATGTATTCTCAATTCCGAAATGCTCAAAGTTTATGATGAACGGTGTATTTTTAGCGACAAAAACAATCCGCCCGCAGATATAACCCGCGGACGGATTGTTGAATTTCCAATGACTTCTGCCCGAATGACAGGTGTTATTTTACAATAAGTCTGAACTCACCCGGCTGAAGGTTGAATGTAAGCGCGTTCTTGCCGGAGCCGTCGGGTGCCACATTATAAGACTGCGAGCCGAATGCCTCATAATCTTTCCATACTCCTGACATCGGAAGCCAGGCAGTTACAGTCCTCGGAGTTGCAGCAAAATTACCGATTACTGCAAATGCCTTCCCATCCGCAACGCAATAGATAAACCTTCCGTTGTCCCATTCATTATTAGAGACATACCATTTAAAATCAGCATCTTTGTCGAAGAATCGCGGATTCTCTTTACGGAATTTCAGAAGGCCGCTATAAGTGTCATACAAAGCCTTGCGGTGTTTGTTTGCAAGATACTGCTGTGTCATTACAGGCTTCTCAGATGTATCTCCGTTTCCACCGGAAATATCATATCCCAACTCACCGAACTGCCATATCATCTTAGGTCCCGGAACAGTAAGGAAAAAGGCTGCACAACATCCTGCACGCTTCATAGACATAGCCAGACGCGTGTCATCTCCAGGATTTGCAGGGTCTGCTGGCCTGTCACCGGTTTTCATAAGCCATATTCTGCTTGCACTCGGACTGAAATATATGTCATAAGTTCCTGCCACGGCAACTTTCAGGTTCTTGGAATCCTTGCCGGAAACAAGATCTATAGGGGTACCGACGACAAGAGTCTTCATCGAGCCTTCTGCACCGAAGTTGCCTTTCTCCCAGGACTGGGCTTCACGAATCTTGAACTCGTCTCCAGCGGCGAATGCAACTTTCTTTGCCGAATAGAACACTCCGTCCTGAGACATCTTTATGTCAGGCTTGCTGTCCGGATTTGCAGGATCGTCCCAGAATGTCATCGTTCCGCACAATCCCCAGTCTGTTGCCGAACTCGAGCCTGTTACGCCATAACATATACGCTGTTCGTCGTGACTTTCCATAAAAGAGACGAAGCCTCCGAAAGGAGATGTCGAATACGCTGCAGAAAAGTCAGCCTTGGCCCCTTTCACAGCATTCGAATATTCATTGTTGCATTTCCTCCAAAGTTTTGCACCATATTCCGCAAGTTCCTTCTCCTCACGGCCATCCGCAAAATGCTCGAGAATCACAACAGCGTCAGGATTGACAGTCTGGATATAATCATAATAATCCTTAAGAATCGCTACACGGGAAGCATCATAATTGCCCCACGCACCGACATTATCACCGGTATTCTTCTGAGTGAATCCCTTAGACAAGTCAAAACGGAAGCCGTCAACATCATATTCTTCAAGAAGATAAGCAAGGCTTTGCTTCACGTGGTCGCGAACCATTTTGTTTTCGTGATTCCAGTCGTGGAAAACGCTGAATGGGTGTGTCGCAGTCATATTGAACCAAGGATTTTCTGAAGCTGTACAATTGGAGGATGCGTTCCAGTACATTTTAGCCCAAGGATGCTGACCTGTAGCGTGATTGTAGACAACATCAACAATAACAGCCATTCCGCGGGAGTGACACTCATCAATGAACTCTTTATACTGCTCTCTTGTTCCGTATGCCTTGTCAAGAGCAAAATAGTGGTTAGGATTATATCCCCAACTCAAATTGCCGTCAAACTCCTGTATAGGCATCAGTTCGATTGCGTTAACTCCAAGATTCTCCAGATAGTCCATCTGGGCCATTGCTCCGGCAATATCCTTACTTACAGAGAAATCCCTGAACAGCAATTCGTATATAACAAGGTCATTCTTGTCTTCAATACGGAAATCCTTATTCTTCCATACATATTCAGGCCTGTTTATCAAAAATGCAGAAATCAGTCCCTTACCTCCTTCTGGAAATGGTTTGACATCAGGAAGATATTTATCATTCCATTGATCGTAAACTATCTCGGTATACGGATCCCCTATACGGATGTCTGTTCCAGTCTTAGTACCAAGACGATACTGGAAACGATACTCAACGGAAGGGTCGAATCCGTCCAATGTTATCCACCAGCATCCTGCTGCGTCATCACGCTTCATTGCGCCTTCAGGAACTCTCTGCCACTGATTCCAGTCACCGACAATATAACAATACTCGGAATGCCCTCCGTCCAAATTCTTGTCGTATAGCACAAATGTCACAGAACCGTTTGATTTACAATTTATTCCATACTCCACGCCTGCAGGTACAGGCTCATTGACAACAGGGTCGGGCACAAACTCTTCGACCTGGTACTGGTCATCCGTTACAGAACAGAATTGATCCGCCTCGTGGCTCTTGATTTCGCCATCTTCAGAACGGACTATAACTCCTATTTTGTTAACCGGTGTATCTCCAGAGCCGAAATACTCACGTATGGAAGGAGACAGCTCCAATTCCCAGGAATTGTCACCGACCTTCTTGAAATGCACTTTCTCGTCATTTATAGCCCACTCGCAAGGAACAAAATTCCACTCATCTTCAACAATGACTCCGAGATGGCCATATAGTTCACCTTCGTGGTTATAAAGCGGATTGCCGGAAACAGGATTGAACTTGATTGTACAAGGCTGGTCCGCATTAGGCTTCTCCGGAGACACTGTTATACCGGACTCTTTTGCAGGATAGGCATTATCCCCTCCTGTCTGCCCGCCGACTCCCAACTGCTCCACTATTACAGTCTTGGAATCTACACCGGAAACAACAAAGGTAAGCGTCGTCTTTCTTGTCTTGCCACCTTCATTGGAACTGATAGTAAGCCTGATATTGGCATTTCCACTTCCGGAAGACTCCGATGGAACACACCACGATACATCATCTGCCATATCCAAAGTCCATTCTCCATCGGTCTTTACAGATATCATACGGACACCGCCTTCAATCGGAATCTGAAGTCTCTCCGTACTCAAGTTTATGAAAGTAGGTCCTTTAACACAGGACACCGCCATAAGTAATGTACATATGGCGAACAAAAATCGTCTCATATTCGTGTTATCAATTACGTGTGAATATTCTAAAATCATTTAAAATTATAAAATTACAGCCAAATGTAGAATTCTGATTTGACGAAAGGGCAGATGTACTGGACAAGCGGTAGGATTTGGAGGATGAGTTGCACCTCTGGTAACCTGGTCATCTGACAACCTGCTCTCTGGCCCGGCACAGCGACAAACAAGACACACAAAACGCCACAATTAAAAAGGCACCGCTTCAGGTTCGAAACGGTGCCTTGGGAAAATCTGCAAATCAGACTATTTTATCTGTGCATTGGAATTATCAAACGAATAATCTTTGTCAAGGACAAACGGACCGAGATCAACAGTCTGTTTTCCATTGTTGTTATTGTTGAAAATAAAATTGACAGTCTTGCCAATATGCTCGGCCGGAAGCTCAAGAACCCATTCGTTTCCGACTTTCTGCATAGGCTGACCAGGCCATTCTCCGAGGGAGAAGTCATCACCCCAGCCGTGAACACTAACATTTTCCCAGTTTTCTTCGTTCTTGTAAGTAATCTTCACAATCGGAAGAGCGGCCTCGGAGTACTCGAATTTTCCGTCACCATTCTGGGCTCCGAGTTCATAACATTTGTCTCCGTCAAGAACTACATCCTTGATATCGATTGTCTGCTCTGTACCATTGTTGAAGATAAGACCTACGCCTGTCTTTCCCCAGTTCTCTTTTGCGATAGTCCAGTACTCATATTTCTGTCCGCTGAATTCAACTGTACCTTCAGATGCAACACCTGGCCAAATAAGTTCGGTAGCCATACCCCAGCCATACAGATTGTTAGTAGACCAACCCATTGACTTCATAAGGAGTTTTACAGGTCTTGCTCCTTCCGGAAGTGGTCCAGGCTCAGGTTCCGGCTCAGGAGTAACAACTTCAAATCCTTCGTCACCAGTATTGTAAGCCTTTTTGTCGAGAGTACCTGTAACAGCATCAGGATTATTCATATTCAAGTAGATACGATAATTTCCTGCTTCTATTGCAATATTAGCTCCGCCCTTAGTAAGAGCTTTAAGGTCTCCGCCATAGTCTCCTGCATTCCAGTCTGCGTCAAAACGGAACTTGAATTCGCCGTCAGCAGCAACTTCTACATCAGCATAGAACACCTGTTTTGCAGGATTGAACTTCATCACGATATCATTGTCCCAGTCATTGTTTATACCGATAAGTCCTACCTGAGTAAAGCTCTTGTTGACTTTAAGTACAAGAGTACTCTTGTCAAAGGTGAAATGATAGTAATCTTTCGAATAATTCTTGATATGCTCAGAACCTCCATCCGACCACAACTGGATGGTTGACGGTTCTACATCTGTATTTTCTCCCTGGATACCCCAGTTACAGCTGTTGTCCCATCCTTCTTCTGTACCCCTAATCTTGAAGCCTTCAGAAGCCAGTCCACCGAATCCGATAACTCCTGAGAAATCCTTATCATTTTCCTTGAAGTCAAACAAATGCTGCATCTGACCCTTTGCATCCCAATCACAGAAATTTCCAAGCACATATATCATTGGATAAACTTTCTCGGCTGCTGTCGGAGTAACCTTGATCTTCACAGGATCGGCATAGAAAATATCGCTGGTTTTCAGCTTTGCACCTAAAAGGAGGTCAAACTCCCCGGAGCCTTCGGTGATACCGAATTCATTGAATACTTTATTGTTGAGAGCCTCATAAGATACAGCCATCTTGTCACCGGTTATGCCGGAAAACAGACTGATTGATTTCTCACCAAGTTTCATATCAAGCGAGTAGAAAACCTCCGCATTGAATCCGAAATCAGCTTTATCCCAAGTGAAAGTCACCTGCTCGCTTTTATTGTCAGTAGTAACTACGACATCTTCCACAGCGTGCAGTACAGGAGGGACCACATTCTCAGGATGGAATGTGACCATTTCCTCTTTCTGGCAGGCTGCAAACATAGCCGTTGCAGCTGCCAGGATTGAAAAATATCTATTGATTTTCATTGTCATAGAATTTTTGAAGATTAGTATCCAGGGTTCTGAACAAGATTGGTGTTTGCATATCTGTCACTGTCAGGAATAGGGAACAATGCCAAATGAGCCGGAACACCCTGACCATCCTTAAGGCCGCCTTTCCACTGCCAAAGGAATGAGTCAGAAGTAAATTTACCGAAACGGATAAGATCCGAACGACGCCAGCCTTCCTGGAAGAGTTCACGTCCGCGCTCCTCAAGAAGATTCTTCTCGTCAAGAGCTACAGGCTGCAAACCGGCACGCGCACGCACTGCGTCAAATGCGTCTTTACCACCACAGGAAACACCTTTGAGTTCACACTCTGCAAGCATCAGCAGAGCATCTGCATAACGGAATACCGGGAAGTCAATGTCAACAAAACCTTTTTCTGTACCAGGTTCTCCATTGCTGGTGAGATTCTTGAATTTGAAGAATGCTATACCATTGCTGAAATCGCTGACATTGTCGATTTCCTCAGTCTGACCGTCTGTCCAGAAAAGCTTCCTTTGATCATCATCCGAGAACATCCTATAGAAAGAAGGAGTTGTACGGATACCGCCCCAACCGGATGCAATACCTACAGAACTGACATCCATTGTTCCACCTGTAGAAGCAAATACCAAGTAGCTGGTTACACCATAGCTGGCTGTATTCTTACCGTTCTGCTCAACAACAAAGATAAACTCATCTGTACATTTGTCATTATCAGCAAGGAAAAGTTCCTGATAAGCAGAGTTCGCTGCAACTGAGCCGTGTTTCTCGGTATGAAGTTTATACTTGCCCTCAAGAGGCTTTAGAACATCTGCGCATTCCTTGTATTTAGGAGTTCCGATGTATACTTCTGCATTGAGGTAAAGCTTGCCGAGTACCATAGCTACCATTCCTTTGTTTACTCTTCCATACTCGCCCTGTCCGTAGTCATAAAGGTCGTTTCCATCCAAAAGCGCGCGGCACTCGGACTCCACGTATGAGAAAAGGGAAACACGGTCTCTGTATTGCGGAGCTGCAGCTCCTACAGAGTTGTTTTCGTCTGCATATGGGAAACCACCGAAGTTATCAATAGCGTCAAGCCAGCAAAGAGCACGAAGAGCGCGTGCCTCTGCAATCCAGCGAGCTTTTTCAGGAAGATCGATAGTGGCTTTGTTTGCCTGTCGGATAAATTCATTGCAAGCAGCAATCTGATATGCAATACGATAGTAGTATGCTGTAATGTACACGTCAGAAGTTGTCCAGGACATACCGTGAAGGTCCTGAATAGTCTGGTCATTCCAGTTGCAGATAGCCTCATCTGTAGTAAGTCCGTTCAAATGGTAACGTCCTCTGTAGTACTGGCTGAAACCACCGTCGATTCCGGAAATGTTATTGTTTCCGTCAGGTCCATAGGAACCGGAAACGGCAAAGCCTGCGTAGCACTGCGCCAAAAGGGCAAAATAATCATCCGGAGTTGTCAGTGCCTTGTCAGCAGTGTTAAGGTTCGGGTCAATCGGAACTACATCTAGGTCTTTCACGCAGGAAGACATTCCAATCACCAATGCTGCTGCCGCTGCTATATATCTTAATGTTTTCATATTCGGGTCAATATTTGTAATCAGTTGATTTAGAAGTTGAACTTAAGACCGAGGATATAAGTTCTTGGACGAGGATAAAGATTGTTGTCTATTCCTCCGAAAACTTCAGGGTCAAGTCCGTCATACTTGGTGATAGTGGCAACATTCTGTACAGTAGCAAAAATGTTGATAGCGAAATTTCTGTCAATCTTTGCTGCTCTTGCAACTTTAGGGAATGTATAGCCCAAAGTAATGTTGTCAATCTTGAAGAAAGATGCGTTTCTTACATAGTAATCAGATAGATAGCAAGCCTGTGAGAAATTGGAATGAAGGGCTGATTCCAGTCTGTTGCTGGTGAAGTTGTTCATCCAAAGGTCACCAAACATCTCACCGTCAGAAGCGACATTGTTGTAGACATAATTGCCGAAGCTGCCGTGTCCTGATGCCGCAAAAGTAAGGTTCTTCCAAGTAAGAGTAGTATTTATACCCAAAGTTACATCTGCTGCCGGTTTATGGAAGAAATATCTGTCATTTGCATCAATCTTTCCATTTTCGTCACGGTCTACATATACACCTTCCATAGGTCTTCCTTCTGCATCATATACCTGCTGGTAAACATAGAAAGACGAAGGAGCATAACCAACCTGATGCATCTGGATATTGTTACCTATACCACCGGAGATTCCACCGGTCTGGATACCTGTCTTGTCGTTTGGAGAAGCTGTAAGTTTGGTAATCTTCGTATTATTGACAGAGACATTGGCTCCAATCTGCCAAGTCCAGTTTTTGGTATCGATTGCGGTTGCATTGATATCGAATTCTATACCTTTATTGACAAGACTTCCGATATTGGAGTTAAGATAGTTTGTAAGGTTTCCGAGAGCCGGTACTGGAATGAAGTTAATCATATCGGTAGTCTCCCTCCAGTAAGCATCAAGTCCCATAGTGATACGGTCATTCAGGAAGCCGAAGTCCAGACCGACGTTCCAAGTGCTTGTGGTCTCCCATTTCAAGTCTGCGTTATAACCAAGAGCTGTAATAGGAACTATCTGATTTCCACCAAAATAGTAGTAAGAACCCATCAGGTTGGTATAATATGTCGCCTGAGTATCATAGTATCCGCCTACACCCTGCTGTCCGGTCTGTCCCCAAGAAGCACGAAGCTTAAGAGTTGTAAGAACATCGTTATCTCTTAGCCAAGGCTCGTTAGCGATATTCCAGCCAAGGGCTACTGATGGGAACAATCCCCATTTGTTGTTAGAGAAACGTGAAGTACCGTCACGACGGATAGTAGCTGTAATCATATAACGGTTGTCATATGTGTAATTGGCTCTTCCGAAGAACGAAACAAGGAAAAGCTCTCCTGCCGGATTTCCGCTTGAAAGCTCGACTCCGTCACTAAGTTTGAAAGCTTTGTTAGAAGACTTGTAGTAGAACTGCTGCCAAGAATAACCTGCCAGCACATCAAAATGGTGACCGCTCTTGAAAGTTTTGTCATAAGCGATATAAGCCTCCAAAGTCTTGTCCATACGCTCATAAGTGTAGTCACTATGATAACCGGAACCTGACTGGATTTTGTTATGCCAAGACTGCTCCGAGCCTTTAGGAGACTCTGTGAATCCAGTTGATTTGGCATAGTCCATACCAAGATTCAAGTTCAACCTCAAATCCTCAAGTCCGTGAATCTTATAGTCAATCTGAGCATTACCTATGAAACGGCTCGCATTGCTTACATCCTGCTTCTGTGTAAGGAGGGCTACCGGGTTCATTGTTGCCATTGTATTGACATTGCCAGACTGGTCGCGGTTTACGAAATAACCGGCAATACCCAATTCCGAGTCATCGTATATCGGTTTGGTGGGATTCATCCTTACAGCAGCACCGATTGCATCATTGTTTGCAAAGTGGTTTTCAGCAAACACACCTTTACCGTTAAGTTGTACAGTCAGGTGATCGTCAAGGAATGATGGTGAAAGGTTCACTGATACTGTTCCTCTGTTCAGCTTACCAGTCTTGAGGACTCCCTGCTGAGACATATAGCCTCCAGACACTCTATAAGGCATATATCCGGCTTTACCCATACCAAAACGTCCTGTAAGACTGATATTTCCGTCATAAGTCTGGGCAAGCTGGTAAATTTCTTTCTGCCAGTCTGTGTTAGCAGTTCCGAGATTGTCGACTGCTGTCTGAGGAAGATTTCCAGACGCTACTCTCTCCTGCATAAAGTTCCTCAACTCATCAGCTGTCAGCACATCTACATATTTGCTGACCTGGCTGAGAGATGCTGTAAAATCAAGACTGATTTTCGGAACATTTGTGGTTGTCTTCGAACCTTTCTTAGTTGTGATTACGATGACACCATTAGACGCTCTCGAACCATAAATAGCTGTTGCTGAAGCATCTTTCAATACAGAGAACGATTCGATGTCGTTAGGATTGATTGATGAAAGAGGGTCACCCATACCGCTGATACCGTCATTGCTGACAGGAAGTCCGTCGATGATGATAAGAGGGTCGTTGGTAGCGTTCAGCGAAGAACCGCCGCGGATACGGATTGTTGCTCCTGCACCAGGCTGTCCGCTTCCAGGAGTGATTACGACACCTGCAGATTTACCTTTGAGAAGGTCTGCCGGAGATGTAATCATACCCTTGTTGAGTTCGTCTGCCTTTACAGTCGAAACCGAACCTGTCATATCATCTTTCCTGACAGTTCCGTAACCGATTACAACAACATCGTCCAGGTACATCGAATCTTCGAGCAAAACGATATTTGCAGGTATTTGCGATGCTACGAAAGATTGTGTAGCATATCCTATGCAGCTGATTTCGATAACAGCATCTGCACTTGACACATTAAGGACATAGTCTCCGTCAAGTCCGGTAGAGGCTCCGTTGGTTGTGCCCTTTTCAAGCACTGTAGCACCGATGACCGGTCCAGCCTGATCTGAAACTATACCTTTAACCTCATATCCGCTCTGAGCGAATATTTCTGCCCCACCCAACAAGATTGTAAGGAGAAAGGCTACGCTTAGCGTTACTATTCTATTCATAAGAATTTTGATTGGTTAGTAGATAGTTATTATGTTGAATATAAAAATCAATTTCCGTCATTTGCGTCCATCCTTAATCAGGACAATTGCAATGGTACCTAAAACAAGGAATCCTCCTGCAATCAGAAACATCCCCACCTGCGCTCCTCCGACCATCTTCAGTATGAATCCGCCCAAAGCTGCCGCCACAATCTGCGGAAGGCATATAGTACCATTGAACAGACCGAGATAAGTGCCTATATGGTTACCTGAGAGAGAGTTTGTAAGAAGTGTGAACGGTACAGCCAGCATTGCTGCCCAGGCAACACCTATCAGCAAGAAAGACACAAAGAGCAGATACTGGTCGTGAATGAAAAAAACAGAAGCGAAACCTGCCGCTCCAATAAGAAGACTGACAGCATATGCTACTTTTATAGATTTGAATTTAGGTATCACAAGCGCCCAAAGGACAGAGCCGACAGCCTGAACTGCGAAGAGTATACCCACCCAGTTGCCTGCTTCCTGATAACCTTCCGAAGCCACGTCTGTTGTTCCCCAAACGGTGTCAGCTATAGCTCCATTGGTATATGTCCACATATAAAGGAATGCTGCCCAGCAGAAAAACTGAACAAGCCCTACAGTCCAGAACGCAGACGGCGCCCTCTTCAGAAGAGCAAACATCCCTGGATTCTTTTCCGTTTTTTGTTTTTCGAGGTCAATTCCGTGAAATTCGGCATATTCCTTAGGTGGCATTTCCTTCACCTTGAAAGTCGTGAAAAGAACACAAAGAATAAGTATGGCCGCACCGATATAAAATGAATATTTGACTGTATCGGGAATCTGTCCCTCCGGTGCTGTGTTAGCTATTCCCATCCACGCAAATAGAAACGGAAATATATATCCGACCAGACTTCCTGCATTGCAAAGAAAACTCTGTATTGAATATGCTTTGCCTTTCTGCTCTTCATTGACCATATCGCCGACGAGCATCTTGAACGGTTGCATTGCCATATTGATGGATGTATCCAGGAGCATCAGAGCGATAAGTCCGAAAATCATTGCGCCACCTATAGTAAGACCGAAACTGCCTGCATTCGGAAGCATACACATTACGAGAATCGCTACAAGCGAACCAAGGAACAGGTAAGGGATACGCCTTCCGAGACGAGTCCAGGTCCTGTCGCTACAGGCACCGACAATAGGCTGAACCAGCATTCCCATAAGAGGAGGAAGAATCCAGAAAAAACTCAGATTATGCGGATCTGCACCCAAAGTGGCGAAAATCCTGCTGATATTGGCACTTTGAAGGGAATATGCAATCTGAACTCCGAAGAATCCGAAACTGATGTTCCACAACTGCCAAAATGATAATTGCGGCTTTCGTATCATAATTATGTGGTATATTCTAAAGTGGTTATTTATGCGAATATAACATATATAGGAGAAATTGGACTCACTCTGCTGACGAATGGCAGGAAGAAATGGACGAATTGACGGATTTCCGGGATGAAATCTTAAAACCATTGCCAGTTTTGGATATTTTCATTATCTTTGGTTTGATTTGAATTGGTAGTTTATGAGAAAAGCAGGGGTAATAATCCATATTTTCGCGCTTCTGCACGCATTTGTAGCCGTAGGATGCAGATTGGCGGGAGTGGTTGACGAACTGCTCCTTACAATCCTGACTATGACAATGACACTTCTGCTGTGTCTTATCAAAGGACGCAGTCTTGAATATACGGCTGCAAGCATCATAGTTGTCAATATTATAGGATACCTGCTCGGAACGGCCGGTGCAATATTCTTCGGACTATTCATTGATAACCAACTCATTGTACACTCGTTATCTACTTTCATCACGACAGAAAGTCTCGGATGGGGACTAATCGGCTTCATCGAAATTGTAGGCAAGCCGGCCTCAAGGCCAATATCGTCAACATACTTCAAATGGGTCACGTTGGGTATGGCCATCATATTTTTCTTCCGTCTCGGAATGAATTTCTTCTTCAACGGAAACCAACTCTCTGAAGTTGCCCTGATGCAGGCCTGGCACAATATCTTCTCAAGCCCTATTACACTCATAATTCTGATGTGTATCAACATCCTGTATCTCAGAGCTGTAACCGGCTACAGAAAAAAACTGAGCAGAGTTATAAAACTCCTCATTCTCGGAGTATTTATGGCAGTATGCACGTTCTTTGAGGCGACTGCTACAAGGGCAATGAACATAAGCGATCTGAAAGAACTCTTCAACAACGGGTTCCTGCTTATGCTGATAGCTTCCGGAATCACACAAGTCACTGTCTTCTGCCTGGTATATATGCTGAATGAAGCCATCACGGCAAGGAGCGAAATGAAGAGAGAAAGAGACAAAGCAAACGTTGCCCAATACCGATATCTGAAACTGAAGCGCCAGGTCAATCCGCACTTCCTGTTCAACTCCCTGAATGTCCTGGACTGCTTGGTATGCGAAGAAAAGACAGAACAGGCCAGCACCTATATACACAAACTGGCTGGAATCTACAGATATATGATAAAGAGCGAAGAGGATGACCTGGTTCCGCTCAGAGATGAGCTCGTATTTGTAGGTTTATACACCGACCTGATGAAAGTCCGTTTCCCTGAAGGCTTCGAAGTGGTTATTGATGTCACAGAGGAAGACAAAGCGAGATTCATTCTCCCCTGCTCTCTTCAGCTGCTCATAGAAAACGCCACGAAACATAACGCAGTCAACCCGGACAACCCGCTGATAATCAAAGTAAAATCCACAAGTGACGGCAACATAGCCGTAATCAACAACATAATACCAAAGGTAACCAAAAGCCCTTCTACAGGATTAGGCCAGAAATACATCGCAGAAAGATATCTGGCACTCTCAGGCAAAAAAATCATAATAGACAGGTCAGAAACAGACTATCAAGTGATTTTGCCTTTATTATGAACCAAATAACAAATGACACGATGAAAACTTTTATTGTAGAAGACGAGATTATGGCTCAGAAAAGCCTTATAAGAATTTTGTCACAAAATTTTCCCGATATGGAAATCGCAGGAACGGCAACATCTGTCAAAGGTGCCGTATCCTGGCTCAAGGAACATCCCAATATGGCTGACATCATCTTTATGGATGTTGAATTATCCGATGGAGTATGCTTCGAAATTTTCCATCAGGTCAATGTAAAAGCCAAAGTCATTATGACAACTGCATACGACAGCTATGCCCTGAAAGCATTTGAAGCTGGAAGTGTGGACTACCTGCTCAAGCCAATCGAATCTGCAGATTTGAAACGGGCTGTGGCAAGATGCAGGATGAGCGGCGGATATATAGACGCAGACGCCATCTTGGCGGCAATTGAAGACAGCAGCAAACAACAGAAAGATTACAAGGAGCGATATATCGTAAAGTTCAATGACAGAATCGTACCATTGGCAACGACCAATATTGCATTCGTGTATTCAGAAGAAAAAAACAATTATCTGGTTACATTCGACGACAGGAAATATGTAATTGATTCTTCTTTGGACGACATTAGCGAAGAACTGGATCCTAAATATTTCTTCCGTGTATCAAGAAGCTGCATAGTCTCGATGAAAGCAATCTCAAGCATCATCAAGCAAAACGGAGGAAGACTTCGCATAATGGCCAATCCGGAGCCAGGCTTCGAGATGACTGTCAGCAGATCCAGAGTAGACGATTTCCTTGTCTGGCTGGAAAAATGACACTGCCATTATCAGGATATGTAAGAAACGGAACTATTGTGATCAGAAACCTTCCAAGTGGAAAAATACGGCCGGCAAAAGAAGAATGAAACCAGCAACAATCAGCATAAGTATCAGTTTCCAAGCCCATCTGACCCATTTGGCATAAGGAATACGCGCCATCCCAAGCACAGCCATCAGTACGCCTGATGTCGGTGTTATCATATTGGTAAAGCCGTCTCCGAACTGAAAAGCAAGTACAGTAGCCTGACGTGAAAGACCTATCAAATCAGAGAAGGGAGCCATAACAGGCATTGTAATGGCAGCTTTTGCTGTAGCTGACGGAATAAAGAGATTTATAAAAGTCTGTATTCCATACATCAGGCCCAAAGAAGCTACTTTGCCGGCCCCTTCAAGAGATGCCTCCATCGAATGGAGAATCGTATCAATCACCTTACCATCCTGGAGAATAATGATGATTCCGGAAGCAAGACCCACTATGAAAGCAGCGGAAAATATATCCTTGGCACCGGCTATGAACTCAGATGCAATCTTGTTTGCATCTGCTCCGGAAGCGATACCGCTCAAAATGGCCAAAGCGAGGAACAATGCACTTATTTCAGGAATGTACCAGGAAAAACAAAGGGCACCGGTTATAAGAAAAACAATAGTAAATGCCAAAAGGACTACAATATAGAAGTGAACCGATTTGCGGAGAGAAGCAATTGACATACAACCGAATGCAACTGCTATAACAGGAAGAAGCCAAGGTACGGCAATCTCGTTTCCACCAAGATGCAACACACAATCTCCGCTGTAAGCGATTGTAAACAGTATTATGGCTGTCATCGCAAGCAAAAACGATAGCACCGAGCCTTTGTTCCTGTAAGAAGAAACCTGTCCGGAATCAGACAGAGTCTTTTCCCTCCAGAAAGCATCCAGCTCATACATAGGACTCTTCTGCGGACATTTGCGGATTCTGCCGGCATAAAAAAGCAGCACGGCAATCAGCAGAATTGTCAGCACGGCCCAACATAACAGTCTGTATTCTATACCGGAAAACAGAGGTAGGCCTGCCATTTCCTGCGCCACGCCGACAGTAAAAGGATTCAGGAAAGCACCGGCAAAACCAACGTGAGCACCGACGTAAACCATACCGACACCGGTTATAGAATCATAACCCATTGATATGGACAATGGTATTGCAATAGCCACAAAAGCTATACACTCCTCACTCATACCGAAGACTCCACCAAACAAAGAAAACAGCAAAGTCATCATTACTATGATGATATTGTTAACCCCTATTTTCCGTAAAAAACCGAAGCGCTCAAGTTTCTGCATCCTGGACAGGAAAACCGATATTCCAGCATCCAGAGCTTTTGTTGAATTTACAATCCACAAAGCCCCTCCTACAATAAGGATGAATACGATTACACCAGCCTGCTTCTCAAACCCCTTGTACAGTGCAGAGAAAATCTGCCAGGTCTGAGGTACGGATTCAATCTGACGGTAAACGGAAGTGCCCTGTTCTGTCCTGACATACTCCCCGCCAGGGACAAACCAGGTAGACATTGCACAAAGCAGGATAGCGGTAAAAACTATTACATAGGTATTGGGAAACTGGAATTTCTTCCTGGGAACCAAAGGGTTAGAGCTCATATCAATGAAAATCTATATGTGAGTGATACTATGCCCGCAATACGGCATCTCAAATGCAAAGATATGAATTTATTTACAAGAGCGGATGTTTGACGAATCAAGTCAAATGATCTGACACCAGAAATGAAATCAAAGGCATAAAATATGCGGAATTAAAAAATATGTTTATATTTACTTCGAATTTAGCATTATCATACCTGAAATATTTTAAAACGGACAATATGAAAAGAAGTTTTGTTATTCTCATAGCCGCCTTGTTGTCAATGGCAACGATGGCCGCCCAAAACGGATTCGGTTTGGAAATCGGATACGCGACATCAAAGAATACTACCAACTCTGCAAATGGAAAAGTCCAATCCCCGATGCTTAACGGACTGAAAGTAGGAGTCAACTATGGATTCAATATCACCAAAGGCTTCCTGTTCCAGCCCGGTGTATATTACTCATATCTTACCGACAAGAGAAATGACAAGCCTCAGTCCAACACTCTGTACCTTGTAGACGTGATGAATGAGCATTTCCTGAATATTCCACTGCATTTTATGTATAATTTCAGGATTTCAGACGAAGTCAGCGGATTGTATATTTTCGCAGGTCCTACCCTGATATTCGGAATGGCTTCGACTTCTGACATTTCCGTATTTTCAGGACAGAAGGAACTTGCGGACGCAAGCTATAACTATTATACTCAGGAACTTACGTTCGGAAATACGACTATAGATGCAAAGAAACTGATAAATACCTATTTGCCAAAAGGTGCGTGGAGGCAGTTTGATGTTTCGATGGGAATCGGTATAGGTATCGAAGTGCTTGATCACATCAATCTTAAAATAGGATATGACTGGGGACTGATGAATCGTCTCAATGGAGAAGCAGCCAATGATTTCACAACCAGACGCAACCAGTTCTATATCACTGCCGGAATGCAGTTTTAGAATGGGCAATTTGAACAACAACAGCGGCGGAACCTGCAAGTCGGTTCCGCCGCTGTTGTTGTTATCTCTGGCTGCTTCCCGGAAATGTTTTTCTCCTATGTTGCAGGACTCGAAAAACAAAAATCCAGATGATGCCAATTAGATTGAAAGAACGTTAAGTACATTGATGAGTTCACGATCAATCGGCTTAGCTATACGGATGGCCTTATTGAATGGAACATAAACTATCTGGTCATTCTTTACTCCTATCATAATATTGCGCTGACCGTCCTTAAGAGCCTCGATTGCCGCAACACCGAGACGACAGGACAGGATTCTGTCCGAAGCGGTAGGGCTGCCGCCACGCTGAAGGTGTCCGAGGATTGTTACCCTTGCTTCAAATTCAGGATACTCGTGTACAAGACGGTCTGCATAATAGTGCGCTCCGCCTGTACCATCCTTCTTGCTTTCAGACACAAGTACTATGGAACTGTTCTTGCTCTTACGCACTCCCCTTCCGATAAACGTTGCAAGCTGGTCAACATCAGTCTGATCCTCAGGAATGATTGCCGCTTCCGCTCCAGTAGCAATAGCCGCATTCTGGGCAAGGAAGCCCGCATCGCGCCCCATCACCTCAACAAAAAATATACGGCTGTGCGAGTTGGCTGTATCACGTATCTTGTCAACGCATTCCATTATAGTGTTCAATGCCGTATCATAACCAATTGTGGTATCCGTTCCATAAAGATCATTATCTATTGTTCCAGGCAGCCCGACACAAGGAATATCATATTCCTGGGCCAGAATCTGAGCACCTGCAAGCGAGCCGTTGCCTCCAATTACAACAAGTGCATCTATTCCGTTTGCCTTTATATTCTCGTATGCTTTTGCTCTTCCGGCCTCTTCCTGGAACTCCTTGCACCTTGCAGTCCTAAGAATTGTACCGCCACGATTGATGGTGCCGCTTACGGTTTCAGATGTAAACTCCTTTATTTCGTTATTAATTAGTCCTTCATATCCGCGATAGATACCTTTCACTTTCCAACCGTTGCATATCGCTGCTCGGGTCACGGCCCTGATAGCCGCATTCATTCCCGGGGCGTCACCTCCTGAGGTGAGAACTCCGATAGTCGATATTTTTGCCATAATGCTGCTCTATATAGGTTATTGATTCGCAAAACTACAAAAAAAATCCTAATTTTGCCTAATTTCCGCAAGCTGATTCAGAGCGATGCGGTATCACGGATAAAATCAGAGTAAAAAATGAAAATCGGCAATATAGAATTGGGAGAAAAGCCATTGTTTCTGGCACCTATGGAGGACGTGACTGACGCTTCTTTCAGATTCATCTGCAAGAAGTTCGGAGCCGATATGCTTTATACAGAATTCATATCCTCGGACGGACTTATCAGAGATGCAAGAAAATCCCTGGAAAAACTGGTAACATACGACTACGAAGCTCCTATCGGCATACAGATTTACGGCAATATACCTGAAGCGATGGTGGAAGCTGCTGAGATGGCAGAAAAAGCAGCAGAGATAGCCGGAGGCCACGGCGCAGACCTGATTGACATCAACTTCGGCTGCCCGGTCAACAAAATAGCCAGAAGAGGAGCCGGTTCGGGAATGATGAGAGAACCGGACAAAATGGTACAAATAACAAAAATGGTAGTAGACGCTGTCAAATTGCCGGTAACGGTCAAGACCAGGCTCGGATGGGATGAAGATTCCAAGATAATAGTAGAACTCGCTGAAAGGCTGCAGGATACTGGCATTCAGGCTCTTACCGTACACGGAAGGACAAGATGCCAGATGTACAAAGGAGAGGCAGACTGGACACTGATCGGTAAAATAAAGGAAAATCCGAGAATGCACATACCTATTATCGGCAACGGGGACATCGATTCTCCTGAAAAGGCAGCTCAGGCTTTCGAGCGATATGGAGTGGACGGCATAATGATAGGAAGGGCAACATTCGGACATCCGTGGCTTTTCCGCGAAATCAAGCACTATCTCACAACAGGCGAAATTCCCCCTCCGATGAGTGTCACGGAAAAAGTCGAACTTGCAAAAATGCATCTTGCAAAATCAATCGAAGTCAAAGGTGACAGAGTCGGAGTACTTGAGATGAGAAGACATCTTTCCTGCTATTTCAAAGGTCTCTCCGACTTCAAGGAGACCAGACTCAAATTAGTTACGCTCAATGATGTAGACGAACTTTTCAGGACACTGGACTATGTCGGAGAGAGGTGGGGTGAAGAAATTTAACATTCAGACTATATGATTGACAAAATATTATTGTTTCCATATTGGTTTATACTGAAAATGAGACACTTGATGTTCAATACCGGCATCAGGAAATCAATAAAGGCAGATGTACCTACAATCTGTATTGGAAATATAACAGTAGGCGGTACAGGAAAAACTCCCCATACTGAGATGATTCTCCGCTCACTGCTTCAAGAAACCGAATGGAAAGACAAAAACATCGCTGTCCTCTCAAGGGGATACAAACGTAAAAGCAAGTGGTTCCAACAAGTAACAACTGACGGAACTGCAAGAGAATTCGGTGACGAGCCTCTTCAAATAAAGAAGAAATTCCCTCAAATCACGGTTGCTGTAGACAAATCCAGAATCAGAGGATGCAATTTCCTGGCACATCCGGACAAACTTCTTTCTGAAAAAAAAGCTGCGAAATGCCGCGACAAAAATTTTCCTGCAGCAGACCTGATTATTCTCGATGATGCTTTCCAGCACAGAAAGCTCAATCCGACGGTCTCTATTGTCCTTGTAGATCATAACAGACCGGTATTCAAGGACCATCTTATGCCTATCGGCAAGTTGAGAGACCTCCCGGAACGTATAGATTCGGCAGATATTATAATCGTGACAAAATGTCCCAACGGGATGACGGGATGGGAAAAAGGCAACTGGGCAAAAGCTATGGGATTCTCAGATTTTGACCAGACAGCCTGCACAGGCAAAAGAAAAGGAAAGATACAGTATCTGTTCTTTACCAACATCAGCTATGACACAATCCAGCCGGTATATCCGGAAGCGGACAAGCATTACCTGTATTCTCCAAGGCTGATATTGTTTTCGGGGATAGCCAATGATACACCTCTGAGAAATTATCTTAGCTCCAATTACAAGATTATCAGGCATATCAAATTCCCTGATCACCATACATTCTCCGGTTCAGACATCTCCCAGATAAGGTCGGCTGCATCGGCTTTTCCGACCTCTGTGATTATGACTACAGAAAAAGACAGCCAGAGGATAAGAGACTGTCAGAAAATAAACAAAGAATTGAAACTCAGAATGTTCTATGTTCCGATAAAAACATCTTTCACAACAGATCAAGAGCATCAAATCTTTATTTCTCTGCTGAATGATCGTCTGAAATAATATCGTTCTGAGCTTCTACAGAAGCCTCGTGAATAGCATTGAATACAGTCGTGACGAACTTTTCCGAAAGTCCGTACACGGCTGCTTTTTCAACGACTTGAGCCAAAACGGCATCCCAGCGAGATGCTTGCAGAATCGCGATATTATTATTTTTCTTGTATTCTCCAATCTTGCGGCTGACATTCATCCTTGAGCCAAGAATATAAAGAATATTTTCGTCAATGATGTCAATCTGAGCACGTAACTGATAGATATTCTCCTTCCATTCGGGAGAATCCGAATCACTATCCCTGACTTTAAGCTTACTGAAAAGCAATTCCTTCAAATCCGAAGGGGTAAGCTGTTGTTCCGCATCACTCAAGGCGCAGGATGGATTGCAATGTGACTCTATCATAAGTCCTTCAAATCCAAGATCAAGCGACCTTTGGGATATTTCCTCTATATAATTGCGGCTTCCCGCCAGGTGGCTCGGATCGACAAAAAAAGGAAGTTCAGGATATAGGCTTCTTAGCTCTATTGCTATCGGCCAATGTGGGTCATTGCGATACTTGATACGTTCAAAAGTGGAAAAACCGCGATGAATCACACCTATTTTCCTGACACCGGCACCATTAAGCCTTTCCAAGGCACCAATCCACAAATCAAGATCAGGATTGACAGGATTCTTGACAAGAACAGGAATATCTGTTCCCCGCAATGCGTCAGCAATCTCCTGCACAAGGAAAGGATTGGCAGTAGTCCTGGCTCCAAGCCATACCATATCAATATCATATCTGAGGCACTCATCCAAATGTTTCGCACCAGCAACCTCTGTAGCTACCTTCAGGCCTAATTCGTGTTTCACTCTACGCATCCACTCCAGACCTGGAGTTCCAACCCCTTCGAAAGAACCCGGATGAGTGCGAGGCTTCCAGATTCCGGCACGGAACACACTGACCCCAATCTCCTTAAGAGCTGAAGCAGTCTCCATAACCTGCTCCTCGGATTCTGCACTGCAGGGACCGGCTATCACGCTTGGCTTAGACTGGTCAAATATTCCCCACTCACAAATGGGTGACAATTCCAAATTCTTGTATGACATAGAGTTTCCCACACTTTCCATCACCTTCTATCCTAATGCAAAGCTGCATTCCGACGGAAAAATGACTGACATTGCAATATAATACATTGCGATATAATAACGAACAAAATATAATGAAGAACAAAGGCTGCCCGAATTCGGACAGCCTGAATAAATTCTATACAGATTCTGTATGACTATACTGTCATTATCTCTTTTTCCTTTACAGATACAAGCTCGTCAACCTTCTTGGTAAATGAGTCAGTCTCTTTCTGGACATTCTGCTCGTAATCCTTCTGGATATCCTCAGGCATACCATCTTTCTGCGCCTTCTTCAACTGCTCTATTGCGTCACGTCTTGCATTCCTGACAACAACCTTGGCATTTTCTCCGGCTGCCTTAGCTTTCTTGATGAGCTCCTTACGTCTGTCCTCTGTAAGAGGCGGGATGCTGCAACGGATACTCTCGCCGTTGTTCTGTGGAGTCAGACCAAGGTTTGCATCAATAATAGCCTTCTCAATAATAGGAATCATTTTCTTCTCCCAAGGCTGAATCATCAAAGTTTTTGCATCAGGAGTAGTTACTGAAGCCACCTGAGGCACCGGAGTCGGAGATCCGTAATAGTCTACCAAGATATTGTTGAAAACCAAAGGGTTGGCTTTTCCTGCACGATATGTCTTCAGATCTTCTTCAAGGAATACTACTGCATCAGCCATTTTTTCCTTGGCTGCCGCGAGAATTTCTTTAGCTCTTGTTATCATTTCGTCTATTTTTATATTTGAATTAATATCTGACTGTACAAACCCTATATATGGACAAGTGTGCCTATCTTTTCTCCTGCAACAAGTCCTGTAAGGTTTCCTTTTTTGTTCATATCGAACACGATGATAGGCATATTACCTTCCCTGCAAAGCGCAAATGCTGTCTGGTCCATTACTTTCAGCCTGTCTTCAATAGCCTTGTCGAAAGTCAGTTCGTCGTACTTGACCGCAGAAGGGTCCTTTTCAGGGTCGGCCGTATAGACGCCATCTACCCTGGTGCCTTTCAAAAGAGCATCAGCCCCGATTTCCAGTGCCCTGAGCGCTGCCCCAGAATCTGTTGTGAAATATGGATTACCGGTTCCTCCAGCTATCAGAGCTACTCCGCCACGCTCCATCACTGCAACAGCGTCATCTCTCATATAATATCGTGCAACAGGCATCATAGGAGTCGCAGTAAAGACTTCCGCTTCTACTCCTGCACTGCGGATAGCCATAGCCAGTCCAAGAGAATTGATAACGGTTGCAAGCATTCCCATCTTGTCGCCGTTGACCCTGTCGAATCCCTTGCCTACCCCCTGCAGGCCTCTGAATATGTTTCCTCCTCCTATCACGATTGCGACCTGAAGGCCTTCCTTGACAGCTGAAGCGATTTCCTCTGCATATGCAGCAAGCCAGTTTTCATCGATACCTTTGCCGGCAGGACCGCCAAGGCTCTCTCCGCTGAGTTTCAGCAGGACTCTCTTATATTTTCCCATATTATCCACAAATTAATATATAATTTTGCCGGTACAAGTACCGCAAGAATTAAAATTCAAACAAAAGTATCGAATTATTATGAAACTTGCAAGAAAGAATATATCTTTGCACTCCGTGTTACACACAAGCATCAAGACAAAACAGAGATTAACTATACTACAGTAACGATATGGCTAATATTTTAACATCTTCAATTGGCAAAAAGCTTATTATGAGCATAAGCGGCCTGTTTCTTATTCTATTCCTTCTTCTTCACATGTCTATCAACCTTTTCTCTGTAATTGATACGTTTACAGGAAAATATGGTGCAGCAGACGGATTGTTCCAGGCTGGTTGTGACTTTATGGCACTTCCAATTGTAACAGTTATGGTACCTGTGCTTGCAGCAGGCTTCATCATCCACATCATCTATGCCTGCTATCTGACTTGGTGCAACATCCAGTCACGCGGAGGATACAAACGTTATGAGGTATCAAGCAAGGCTAAAACCGAATCTTGGGCTTCAAAGAATATGTTTGCCCTCGGTATCATAGTACTTGGATTCATCGCATTCCACCTCACTCATTTCTGGGCTGATATGCAGCTTCAGGAGTTTATGGGCAAACACGCTGAAAACCCATACGAACTGCTGAACACAACTTTCAGTTCTTGGTGGGTACTTGTTCTCTACCTCGTATGGTTCGGCGCCATCTGGTATCACCTTACACACGGTTTCTGGAGTGCATTCCAGACTATCGGATGGAGCAATATGATTTGGACAAAGAGACTTAATGTAATCGGTTACATTATCGCTACATTGTTCTTCCTTGGCTTTGCAGTAGTTGCAATCAACGCATTCCTTCAGGCAAACGGCTGTCTCGGATGCTGCTAAGAACAAATGAAATAATATAAAAACGGGCTTGACGTCAATAATCGTCAAGCCCGTTTTATATGTTATTATCTGCTATTACAGCTATATGCCTATTTCACGTCTGATGCGCCGGTTGTACAAAAACACAAAAGCCACACATACAATACCGCATATCAGATAACGAAAATCTGACAATATACGTAAAACCGGAGACTCCAAAGAAAACTCTCCGAGAGCAAATGCCAGACACAGAATCAAGGCACAAACCACAAAATTCACGGCAAATGTCTCGACGGCAAATATTCTGCTTCTTTTTTTCAAAGCGCCGGCAAGAACCATTATTTCATTCAAAACCTCTTCCTTGTCACGCTCTGCCACTTGCATAGACGAAGGTGTCGGGAGCAGATTAATCCTGCGGACAACTTCATCCATAAATACGTCGTTGTCAGGAATATTTACTTTGTTATCCTTGAAAAACTTCTTTATATCAAGTTCTACAGCCATATCTTTTCCTTAAAACAATCAAATATACTAACAAATTTGTCAAAAACAGTCATTGTATCATATATCGCGTCCATCCAGAAACTCCTTCAGATGCTTTCGCGCCCTGGCAAGATGCGATTTGACGGTACCCAGAGGCATATCCATTATAATCTCTATCTCCTTTAGACTCTTTTCCTCCATATAAAACAGAAGAACAACTGATTTCTCCACATCGGACAGATTGGCTATTGCCAGATAAAGCTGCTGATGCCGGAACTTCAAATCCGGAGAGGAATCATCAGCCACATCATTTCTGACACTTTCCACTTGTACGCTATCTGCATATCCCCTGCCGCGACACTGGTCGAAATAGCAGTTATAGGCTATCCTGAAAATCCAGGTGGAAAATTTGGCACGTCCCTGATATTTATTGAAAGACAGAAACGCCTTCAGTAAAGCCTCTTGCGCCAAATCATCAGCGCGGAACGCATCACCTCCACAGAGTCCGTGCAGAAATCTCCTCAGAGGTTTCTGCACAAGACCAACCTGATCTATGAATTGCTCCTTAGTCATAACAAGTACCTGACGATTACCTGCAATTTGCGTTTCCAGCAGACTTTACAGATTCTTTTGCATTCTCCTCTTCTGCCTGAATCTCAGCTGCAAGCATCTTTCTGCCTACGAAATATGCCACAAAACAAGCAACTCCGACAGCCAGCGAAGCTCCGGCAATGAATACCTGTATTTCATTGGTCATAATCGTACAGTCAAACAATACCGATAATATAAGGAATATGCCGAGGATACTGAAAAGAACACCGTTCTGGAGCCTGTTAAGAAGAAGTTTCTTGGTAGAGCCTTTTCTGTTGGCTTTCGGCTCAGCAAACAACTCAGGGTCAACTTCCTGCCCGTTTTCAATGGCTTTAAGCAAGACTTCTGTCTTCTTGTCAATCAGATGGTTCTTGCTTCTGGTAGTAAGCCATACGACCATAACCGGTAAAACTACGCAAATCGCGATAGGGATACTTAATGTAATTATTCCTTCCATAACAATGTAAATTTAATGAATTTTTGCCTGTTAGACTATCCTTTCCGGCAAAAGGTTGCACTTGCGGTCGGGAATTTGCAGAACTTTTATATCTTCGTGGATCGGCAAATGCTTTTCAAACAAAGCCCTGCCAATACAAAAACGACACATTATGGCTTACCGAAAATACGACACTTGCTTTTTTGAGCGTTATGCAATGATTCAACTGCAGACTCTGCTTGGTCACGATTTTGACGACCTCATAAATATGGACAGGCCTGACCTTCAGAGCATTGACGGCCATCGTCTTGGAATTGAAGTGACCAGAGCAATAGAAGGAGGCAAGGAAGCTGCCCTGCAAATGCTCAAGGATATAGCTGGAATCACCGGTGGCGATGATGATTCAGCTGAAGATATGAATATGATTCACTCCAGCGGCTATGGCTACGGTCTGCGCGAAGGTACCTTTGTCGGTGGAATAGAGCTCGAATACTGGAAAACGGCCCGTCCGATGATGGAAATTCTGGAAAACAAGGTTCGCAAAGTTTCCTCAGGCTTCTATGGCAACTTTGACGAGTTCGGTCTCTTCGTATTCAGCAAAGAGCCTTTAAACGTAGAGCAGGCATATGCAGCCGTACAATATGCCTTGGACTTGCAGGAGACCTTGGACGTTACATATACAAGACTGTATATCTCGGCAATCTCAGATTTCTATGCCTGCAATCTTGAACCGGAGATAGCCTCCGAATTCCGCATAACATCATACGATGTGGATGAAGCCAGCCGCAAAAGTTTCTTCCTGGCATCACTCGACTACGGCAGCGCAGACTGAAACCGGTCCAAAACCGGACTAAAATTGGTCAGAAACCAAACAGGAGTCAGTCCGAAACCATTCTACAACTGGTCAGGAACCAAACTGCAATACAAACCTGCGGAACAAGATTTCCGCATAAACCTGCAAATTGTCATAATATGCCATAAAGATTCAGACAGGCAAAGTGAGGATTCAGATAATTGCAACGTATCTTTGCAATTGAAAAACCCTTAAATTCATATATGAAGAAAATAATGTTTTTGTGCCACGGCAACATCTGCCGCAGCCCGATGGCCGAGTTCGTAATGAAGGACTTAGTGAAAAAAGCCGGCAGGGAAAATGAATTTTCAATCAGTTCCGGAGCCGTTTCCAATGAAGAAACAGGTAACGATGTGTATCCGCAGACAAAGGCTCTGCTCCGTGCAAAGGGCGTCGAAGTCGGATACCATTCCGCCCATAGGATTACAAGCGATGAATTTGACGAGTCTGATTTGGTCATTGTAATGGACCAATCAAACATTTCCCGCCTGTCACGCATAATCGGAGAAGAAAAAGTAAATACTTCTGATAAAGTACACCTTATGATGGAGTATGCAGCAGATACACGTTCAAAACACAGGTTCGGATACCCTGACGTAGCAGACCCGTGGTACACAAGGGATTTCGAGCGGTCTTATCAGGATATTCTCTCAGGATGCCGCGGACTGCTGGAACGTATCTGATGCCTAATATCCGCCTATCGGCCTGGTCTTGTCCCAAAGCCATTCTGCAACATTAGATGGCAGACGGGCAGACAAGGCCTCATAAACCCTGTGGTTGTAATTATCCAGCCATTCTGCTTCTTTGCTTGTCAAAAGTCCGGGAACTATAGCTGAAGTATCTATATGACAACAGGTAAGCGTTTCAAACTCAAGCCATTCACCGAAATCATTCATACCAGCCCTGCGGCACAGAAGAACGTTTTCGTGACGTATGCCATACATACCTTCCCTATATATGCCAGGTTCGTTGGAAGTGACCATACCTGGAAGCAGAGGTTGGGAATTGAAGTTGCCTCGAATATCCTGAGGCCCTTCGTGAACACAAAGCCAGTATCCGATACCGTGTCCGGTTCCGTGACCGAAATTCCGCTTGAAAGACCATAGCGGAGTTCTGGCAAGCACATCCAGATGACAGCCGGCAGTACCAAGCGGGAAAACCGCCATAGACAAGTCTATCATTCCTTTCAGCACCAAAGTATAGTCTTCCTTTTCCAACGCGGAACAATCACCCACCGGGACTGTACGGGTAATGTCCGTCGTACCAGTCAGATAATGTCCGCCAGAGTCCACAAGATATAGTCCTCGCGGATATATTTCCGCAGAGCCAACCTCTGGTGTATGGTAATGAGGAAGGGCAGCATTCGGACCATAAGCAGAAATATTCTCGAAACTGTTGCCTCTGTATTCAGGTATTTCCGAACGGAACTCCGTAAGTTTCTGCGAGGCCTCCCACTCCGTCAACTGAACACCGCGTGAAATCTGCTCTTCAAGCCAATAAAGGAAACATTCCACTGCAAGCCCATCTTCAATATATGTCTGCCTCAGACAATCAATTTCTGATTTTGTCTTTACAGCCTTCGCAAGAATTACAGGAGAAACACCGCGCACAATCTTACCTGATGTAAAACATACTTTCAATACATTCTCCAAAGCATAATTCAGAGTAGCTGAATCAATAAATACCGAAGCATAAGGTTCTTCGTCCACATAACACGACAGAGCAAGATTCAAAGCATCATATTCAAGAATTTCAACTCCGTCGTCACAAAGTTCTGAAAAGCTGTCTGCAGTATCCGGATCAAAGTCTCCATCGGCAGACGGTTTGATGACAAACCACTTGACAAAATCCTTGGTGACAAAAAGATAAGATATGACAACTGGGTTATATTCAACATCACTACCTCTTACGTTCAGAAGCCAAGCTATCTCATCCAAAGATGTAAGCAGAATGCTGTCAACCTTCTCAGACACAAGCCATTTACGAATCCAGCGTATTTTTTCAGCCCTGGAAATCCCGCCGAAACTGTCCACATCCAAAGTTGTCACAGGTGTTACAGGAAAAGAAGGTCTGTCTTCCCACAAGGAATCCAACATATCAGGAACATCCACAAGAAGAAGAGAGTAATCGGTACAGGCTTTCTTAAGACTTGCAGCCATATCTGCACTGATACAGAGTCCGTCAACAGCAAGAATTTTCACCTGTCTTGAAGATACCCATTCAGCGATTGTGATACTGTCCGGCTGCCTTGTCTTGTACAAAGTCACTCCTGTACCTTCAAGCTGGGACTCAGCCTGGATAAAATATCTTGAATCCGTCCAAAGACCTGCCTCGGTTTGTGTTATTACCATATCTCCGGCCTCCCCAGTAAAACCGGAAAGCCATTCGACTTGTTTCCACCTCAATGCCGGATACTCTCCCGAATGAGGATCAGAACCCGTTACAAGAACTGCATCCCAGCCATTTTCTTCCATAATAGCTCGCAAACCCGTGAGCCTTTCAGCATAGATATTCCCTAACATAGTCACAGATTAGTAAATGTCGGTAAATAACAAATGCAACTGTCCGCTTCCACCGCAAAGAACGAATCAGACCAGCTGCCCTATAATATTGTCAGAAATAAAGAATTTATCCTCAGGAATACGTACTTTTCCATTTCCGGTTAGGACCAAATTTCCTTGCTCCAACATCTGTTCCGTTGTAACGGTTCCGGAGAGCTCCCGCAGAATTTTCAAGTCTATTCCTTCATCTGTACGCAAAGACAGCATTATCTCCTCCATTGCCAATTGTTCCTGAGTGAGTTCTTCATACTCAACAACGCCTTTGAAACCGCATCCTGAGGCCTGAATATATGATTTAAGGTCCTGCCTGTTCCATTTTCTAATAGTCCGGCCATTGGTATCCTTAAGGAAACTATGCGCTCCAGGCCCGAATCCGGAATATGGAACGTGTCTCCAATAGGCTGAATTATGTACAGCTTCTCTCTTAGGAAGTGCAAAATTGGAAATCTCATAGTGATGATAACCGGCAGCTGCAAGTTTGCTGCACAGGATTGAATATTGTCTGCTGCACAACGCTTCGTCAGCCTCTTCGAACTTGCCGTTACGCATCAATCCTGCAAGTGCGCTGCCCGGCTCCACAGACAACTGGTATGCAGAAATATGAGGGGGATATGAACCTGATGCAGAAATCGCAAGAGCGGAATCCACTGTATCTGCCCACATCGTGTCTGAAACCTGAGGAAGTCCGAAAATCAAGTCAATGCTTATATTATCAATTCCTGCAGACTCAATCACAGAATAAGCCTCTCTGGCTGTACTGACACTATGTCTGCGGTTCATCCAACGCAGAACGGAATCATCAAAAGACTGGACTCCCATACTTATACGTGTGACTCCCAAGTCCTTCAGTCCGCGGACCCAACCGACTCCCTGGCAAACCACATCTTCCGGATTGACTTCAACGGTGAATTCAGCATAATCATCAGACACTCCTGCCTTTCGGAGAGTCCCGACAATGGATTCAAAAAAAGAAAGTGGCAGCACAGACGGGGTGCCACCACCTATATATAACGTATTCAATCCACCTGTAAACTCCTGCTTGCGGCTGAGTATTTCAGCAGTCAGAGCATTACCGAAACCGGCATATAATATTTCCTCCCGTGCGGAAATCCCAGTTCCCGCACATTCCCGTACCACTTCAGAATAGAAGTCACAATAAGTGCAGAAACTTCTGCAGAAAGGAATGTGTATATAAATCACTATAAAAAGTTTACAAGTACTTGACCGAAAGGATGTTCATCGTCCGGGTGTTGTCAGAGCCTATTCCCGTGTCCGACATTATCGGAGAAGCATTTCCGCCTGTCCAAGACTTCCCTGGTCAGTAAATGCCTCAACGGTATAGATACCTTTCACATAATCACTTATATCATTGAGATATATGGCCAGATCTACCTCTTTTCCCTGATAGTCAACCTCTCTTGAAGCTGAACATATCATCGGCTCGCCATTCACCTGGAAGGTTCTCTGTGTTCCATTTGTAAGAAGGATTCCGTCCGGGCCTTTCACACGGATATAAACTCTTACCGGTCCCTTTGGTGCAAGTTCGTTCTCTACAAGACTCAGGTATGTAAGCACCCTTACTACACGGCTGCTTCTGTCCGTAACCTTGTCTGACGAATTATATGCCTCCATTCTAAGACCTCTGGCCTTGATTACAGAACCTGCAGCTACCTGACCTGTAAGGTCCTCCACTGTCTTGGAAAGTTCCTCGGACTGTCTCCTGCTCTCAGCTGCCTCTTTTCTGGCAGCTACCGCATCTGCAGTAAGTTTCTTATTCAGAGTGTTCAGCGAATCAATCTGAACGATATAGTTCCTCATTATACTCCTAAGGGTACCGAGTTCCCTTTCATACTGTCTCATCTTGCTCCTGTTCGAAGCATCAGTCTTCTTGATACGCTCAATAAGCTGTGATACCTCCTCCCTGGAAGAATCCAACTGTGAGTTGATTGAATCGTAGTCAGAGGACAATGTCGCATAGTCGTTCTGCAGGTCTATCATCTGCCGCGTAAGTTCCTGTTTGTCAATTGTCAGCTCATTTACAAGCGAGGATTTCTCCCACCATATATATGCCAATGCTCCTGCGAGAAGGACAGCAACGGCAATCAACACATACATCAGTGTTTTCAATTTGTTCTCTTCCATAACTTCATTCATTAATTAGTTTTTGTGTCCAACAAAGCTACAAAGTTATAAAAATATCACATTTTTCCTATATATTTGCGGTTATAGATATAAAACATACAAATATGAAATACCTGGTACGTGCAATCAAATACTTTTTCTATTTCGCATTCCTGACATCCGTAATCATAGGTGCCCTGGTTCTTGTAGGAGTAGTGGAAGGAAACATAGACACAATGTTCAGAGGCGGATGGAATGCCATCTGGAAAATGATGATTCTTTTTGCAGTTGTGGCATCCGTATACCCAAAAGTAGGCTTCATCAAAAGAGAAGCCGTGACAGGAAACTCCTGGGATGCTATCAGAAATGATTTCACCGCATATATGAGAGAGCGCCATTACGACCTCGAAAGCGACGATGACAAAATTGTCACATTCAGATACCGCGGAGTGGCCGGAAAGTTCTCGAGAATGTACGAAGACAGAATCACGATTGATGTAACCGGCGAAGGAGTTCTTGTCATAGAAGGTCTCAGAAAAGACGTTCTCCGTATTGCGATGGGAGCAGAAAGCCGCTTCCGCAAAGAAGACTAATCGGTAAGGGCTCCGGATTCTATACTCTTGGCAACCTCGTCGAGAGCTTCATAAAATTCCTCTCCGAAATAACGTATTATCGGTTCCTTCAAGAACTGATATACTTTTATATTCTCATTCCGTCCTTTGATAAAGGCATCACGGCATATCTCCCACCTGTGAAGATTAAGTGCACGTGTACCGTTTCTCAACAGAGATACTCTTATAGGATAGAGCCAGCAAGATATTGGCTTGCGAAAATCACCCTGTCCCTGAAACCAGCACCTTTCCATCGAACAGAAGCAGTTGCCGTTCTCATCCGACATCATATATGCACACTCTTCAGTGCCAGGGACCAATGGAGTCACCATATCACCATCAATATCTATCTCGAAAAATCCTTTCTTTTCAACAGTTTTTCGTCCGTTATCAGACATCAAAGGTGAGAAAATATGATAATTTTTCTCTATTGCTGCCGGCTCACATTCTTCCATCGGTGCACCACTGTCGCCGATTACGCAGCAACATCCCTTGCATTTACCATAGTCACAGGCAAAGTATTCGGTCAGAATCTCGTCAGATACGAGACAATCATCAATCTGGATTATCATAAACTATCTAAAAATTAATTTAAACTATTTTACATCCTTTGTTACATATTCTACACGACTTCCCTTTGAAAGGGCAGACAATACAGAATTAATTTTCTCCGGGGAAATGATTTCGAGTTTATTCAAAATCTTAGTATACATATCCTTACCCTGTATATAACGGCGAGAAATAACATCAAGCCACCAGGCCGGGTTCTGCTGACAAACCAAAAGTTGTCCTTTTACATACTCCTTGTATATTGCAAGTTCTTCAGCGGAAACTTCCATTTCAGCCATACTGTTCAAGCAGGAACGCATAACAGACAAAGCCTCGATAGGACCACTGTGTACAACCCCTGAGGCAAAGCCGGCTGAATCGGCAAGCCTTGCTGATACAGCTATATTTATTCTCTCCTGAGGATATATTGTTGTTCCTGAAGACACATCAAGGTACATTCCCGTATCTGCAAGAGCATCAGAGAGCCTGCGGCGTAGAACCATCCCGGCAATCCTCACGGCCAAATCATTCTCTGCAGAAAGAGGATACATCGCCGACATTACAACATCGATACCGTCATTATCACTCTTTACCGTATATATTGAAGTTCCGGATATTGGCTGATAGCGGTAAGTCGAACGATAACAAGCCCTTCGCGCCGTACCGAACTGACCGGCATATCCCATAAGAATCTTCTTAAGTCTGTTCTCATCCATATCACCAACAAGTACCAGTACCCCATCATCCATCTTCTGGGACTGCCTTCTATAGAACTGATCCGCTTTCACCATAAAGTCCGGGGTAAGAGCATCAATATTCTTGTAAAATGTGTATTTGTTGTCCGGACAGATGATGCTGTCTATTTTGGCAAGTCTGACCAAATCAACATTTCGTGAAACGGACGCCAGTTTCTGCTCTTTATAGAAAGAGTCAAACGCATCCTGATCATTTTCCCTGTTGTTGAAAACGGAAACAAGCGCATTAAGTGCAAGGGAGACTTTCGATACAGGCGCGACACCTGACACGCTCATCTCAGAAAGGGAAACATTCGACTGCATATAGACTCCCTCCTCCTGCAATGCCTGGAAGAAATCGCCGCCCTTGATACCGTTTATCCTGCAAAGTTTCAGGTAGTCGGAAACAAAACCGCCCTCTCCCTGGATAAGATTCTGAAGATTTCCGTAACCTCCGCTAAGCGAAAGGGAATAGAACAGATTACGCTCCGTTGGCATTTTCTTATAAACTACGGTGAATCCATTCGAGAAAGTCCACACAAAACTTTCAGAAGAATTGTCATACTTTGTGCTGACCTTAAGTTTCTCTGACAATTGTGGAAGAGATGCATAGACTGACGATGGGACTGTTCTTTCTATCGGCTTATAACCAGATGTCTCCCAAGCCTTTTGGAACGTGGATTTCATATTATCGGATGAAAATCCTTCACTAGGATTGCGGCAGACAACTGAAATATTATCCCTGTCGGAAAGGAGAGCCGATGCGATATTGTTGAAAAGACGAAGTTCAAGCGTATCGGCAATTGCCCTTGAATTATAGAAATCATACTTTTCCTTTACGGAAGCAAGGGATGAATTATACAGAAACGACGACACTGCCCTATCTGTATAATCCCTGTTATCCTTCAGAGGAAAAGCTATTTGAGATGCAAGTGAAGCTATATAATCCTTTTTTGCATTGACAAAGTCCCTTACCTTGGTCTCCCCTCTGGCAATCGAAGAAAAGGTGCTTGCCATCACAACCATAGCAGTTTCAATATCAGAGGGATATGTAATCATAGACATTGTAAACTTTTCATCTCCAACAGTCGAAGAACTCGGTACATACTCCCATTTTATATCTGCTACAGGTATGCCGATACTATTCATATTGGCCCTGATGGATTCTGCAACAAGAAAGCCCAATTCATTGACAACCATTTCAAATATAGCCGGCTGAATAGTATTCATATACTCGTAAGGAGTCCTTGGCATTCTCCAGCTTACAGAAACAGAAGACACGCAACCGCCACATCTTTCTATATGAAACAATGGCGATAATGAATCCACCCACTTATATTCTGGTCTGGGCTGGGATTCACCGGCATTTGTCATAAGGGAAAAATAATATAACTTCTGGATAATCTTGTCTGGGTCCACATCTCCGGAAATGACAATCGCCTGATCTGAAGGAGCATACCACTTCTGCTTGAAAGGTGTTGGCACATCGCCTCCTACAATGTCGAAAAGAAGCAGAAGAGTCGAGTCTGTCACAGCCTTGTCATCTGTCAGTAAGATATCATTGAAGCGGAAGACTGTAGCGTCTTCAGTCACCTGAACGAATCCGTTTCTGTCTGGAGTTGCACCTTTCCCAGTAAGAAACTTCTGCGGACTGACCTTTCTGAAATGAGGTAGGCTCGCAAGGGCGTCTTTGGCAATCGTTACAGGATTGCCTGTCGAGTCGGCAAGTTGCATTCCGCACCTCTGTACGAGAACAAAGTCCGCTCTGGCCTTTGTGGAATTATTGACTGCAATATACCACGATACTCCATTCGGAAGTACACCACAATGGAAGACCGGATCGGCAGGAAGTGAAGGAAGCTCAACGGCAGATGCACAGAACGCAACAAGCTGTAAGAGCAAAAGCAGAAATACTCTCTTCTTTATCATTTTTTGTATGTTTCTTGTATCGATTTGCAAAAGTAAAACAAAAAATCCCTATTTTTGCAATGATACGTCTTTTTGGACATAATTTGACAAATCTATAAACACTAAAAAATAAGACAACAGCATGAAGAAGTTTTTACTTATCGCAGCTGCAGTCGTTATGTCGGCTGTTTCAGTGTCAGCTCAGGATCTGGCACAAGCTACTGAGACTTACAACAACGGAGCTATGGAGCTTCAAATGGGCAACACAGCAATTGCTATGGAGCACTTCCAGAATGCACTCCAGATGGCCGAAGGTCTTGGAGACGAAGCTATCGACCTGGTAAACAATTGCAAGAAAGCTATCTGCACAACATCACTCTCACTTGCAAAAGACCTTTACAATGCTAAGGATTTTGATGCTGCAATCGAGGCGTTCACAAAGGCCAAAGAACTTTCTGAAACTTATGGAGAGCCTGACACTGCTGCAGAGGCAACTGATCTTATCGCACAGACTTGGAAACTCAAATATAACACAGACGCAAAAGCTGCAATGAAGTCAAAAGACTTCGCAACTGCAATCGACCTTTTCAAGAAGGTTCTTGATATGGAGCCAGACAATGGCGGTACAGCTATCCAGCTCGGTCAGGCTTATATGAAAGCTGGTAAAATGGACGAGGCTCTCGCTGCATTCGAGACAGCAAAAGCCAACGGACAGGAAAGAAATGCAGTGAAGCTTATCTCAAACATCTATCTGATGAAAGCACAGGGTGCCCTCAAGACAAAGAACTACCAGGCAGTTATCGATATGGCTGCTAAATCAAATGAGGCTCTCGAGAATGCAAATGCTTACAAACTTGCAGCAAGCGCAGCACAAAAACTCGGTAAGAACAGCGACTGCATCAACTTCTACGAAAAATACCTTGAGATTTCTCCTAAAGCAAAAGATGCAAGCGGAGTAATCTGCACAATTGCAGTACTTTACCAGCAGGCTGGCAATAAAGAGAAAGCTAAGGAATACTATCTCAAGATTGAGAACGATCCTCAGTTCGGAGCCACTGCAAAAGAGCAGCTCAAGTCTCTTTAATGATAATGAGTGAACTTGAACTTCTTGCACCTGCAAGAAATATGGATATCGGCATCGCGGCCATCGACTGCGGTGCCGATGCTGTGTATATAGCTGGCCCGAAATTCGGAGCAAGAAAAGATGCAGGCAATTCTATTGAAGATATTGCATCACTTTGCAAATACGCACACAAATTCGGTGCGAGGATTTTCGTAACTGTCAACACTATTATTTATGACACGGAGATGGAAGATGCCCGTAAATGCCTCAAACAAATCCAAGAAGCAGGTGCCGATGCGGTCATTGTCCAGGACCTGTCCGTTTTGGAACTTGTAAAAGGAATCGACGGCTTCAACCTACCTCTGCACGCATCCACACAATGTGCCATCCGTACGCCTGAACAAGCCGCTTGGATGGAAGCGATGGGGTTTTCAAGGCTGATTCTCGAACGCGAACTCTCGCTCGAGCAAATCAAGTCCATCCGGTCTGCCACAAAATGCGAACTTGAGTTCTTTGTACACGGAGCACTATGTGTGTGCTACAGCGGGCAATGCTATCTGTCCCAGAAGATTTCCGGCAGAAGCGCCAACCGCGGAGCTTGCATTCAAGCCTGCCGCTCCAGATATGACCTCGTGGACGATAATGGCAATGTGCTGGTAAAAGACAAAGCACTGCTATCACTCAAGGACTTCAACCTGAAAAGGAGGATGAAAGAACTCGCAGAAGCCGGAATCACATCCTTCAAAATCGAGGGAAGACTCAAAAACGAATCATACGTAAGGAATGTTGTACGCGACTACTCCTCGGAAATAGACAAAATCATCGCATCATCTCCCGAAAAATATAACAGGGCTTCATTCGGAACCGTGACAGGAAGTTTTGTACCAGACTTGTCAAAGACATTCAACAGAGGATATACAGAACTATTCATTGACGGACAAAGAGGCCGCTGGGCAAGTCTCGATGCAGCAAAGTCAATGGGAGAAGAAATTGGTATAATCAGCCGTCTCTCCCGTGACAAATCGCAGATTTCAGTAGATACAAAAGGACGTGATGTCAGACTGACAAACGGAGACGGATTCTGCTTCATCGCGAAAAACGGCGATGTAACCGGCTTCCGTGGCGATGTATGCTCCGGCAATTCCATCAGATGCAAAAGCATCCCCGGACTTTTCATCGGAGCGAAACTATTCAGAAACATTAGCGCGAACTTCGAAAAGGAAGTTGACAGGAGCAAATGTCTAAGAGAAATCCCCGCACTCATAAGCATTACATTCAGAGGCAACAGTTTGAGTGGATTCACCGCTGCCGCTCAGGCAAGAACGCAAGACGGACGCACGGCATCTGAGGAATTTGATTGCGGACAAACTCCGGCAGACAATAAAGAACGTATGACGGCTGTTCTTAGTACACAGCTGAGCAAGTCTGCCGGTCACTACAGATTCAGTATTGAACGAATCTCGGAGGCAGATGGAATATTACCATTTATGAATGCAGCATCCATAAATGGAATCAGACGCAGACTCACGGAAAAACTTGATTCCAAAGAATGCATTGCAAAACCACTCAAGAGGAATAGCTGCCCTTCAGAAACACCGGAGTATCCACAAGGCAAGGCTGACTACAGGCAGAACATTTCAAACAAGATAGCTGAGCGCATCTACCGCAACGCCGGAGCATCAGTAAAAGGCTTGGCATACGAACTTGAGCCGGAAAAGGATGCCGAACTGATGCGGACAAAGTACTGCATCAGATATGAACTCGGAATATGTTTGAAAAAGGCCAAAGATACAAGAAAACTCTATCTTGTAAACAACGGCCGCCGTTTCGCCCTTTCCTTCGACTGCCGCAACTGCGAGATGATAGTCAAAGAGTAACCTTCCCGGTGATTTCAACCGGGAAGGTCACCCTTTCAAAGAAATCATATTACGCTGAAAGTGACATCAACATCACCGAAATGAGATACAATATCAGTCTCTGACTCAAGCCAGCGGCTTGACAACTGTCCTCTCCACACGACATCATCACGTGAGTTGAAAGGAAGAACCATCTCGAATCCATAACTTTTGGATGCAATACGCACCAGTGCCGTACATTTCCACTCGGTCCTGGTTCCTCCGTCATCTTCAGTAATCATAAATGCGCAGGCATCCATCTGAGGGCTCCAGTCAGATATCAACATAGCATTGAATGACTGTGGCTTGCCAATCTGATTACGCTTGACAACAACCATAAAATCCGTCACAGAAGGGTTGTACAATTTCAGTTCGGCTTCAGTAGATGCTGTAAAATCTTTTACATATCCGGCTTTGACAAAAAACTCGGATGCACCTGCAAACCAGGTATCGAAATTCCTCTTCATTACAAAATCCTTAAGAATCAAGGATTTCAGTCCCGGAGTCGTTTTTGCCGGATTTTTACCATAGCTTGACCCCGAAATTTCCCCTGAGCATCGTTCAGAAATAAGACTACTGCCAATACCACATTGAGACTTTGAAGGGTTGATAATAATAGAACCTCCCCCCTCTCCCCAATCGGGGTCCTCTCTTCTGAGCAGTTCAAGAGTCTTGAACCCGGCATCGGAATTTCGGTTCACGACCCAGACAGGATGCTCTGCTGCCATTTTTTCATCCACAATCACTTTTTCAAGCCTTCTGTCTCCCTCTCCTCCAACAATCATATATCCGATATTTGTCTCACCGCCATCCATTGGATCAAATGTTATAATAGGATATGTCTCACCATCCCATAAATCGGAAAAGGGCCAGTAAATCTGCACATCGGATTCCATCAAAGCTTTCAGAAAGAGCTCCGGTTCTGTTTGACAGGGACATCCTCCGGCTCTTGTTTTCAAGGAACCTGTCCTGATATGCTCCTTAATCAATTCCTTCAGAGGATTCTCGGAAAAATCGCCCACTTTGGTAGAAGAAGCATCACCGACTCCGGCCCCGGGACTCGCAAAAAGATTACGCATAGTATACTCCTCATCATAACCATTTCCGGAAGACGATGTCACCGCGGTATGAACTTCCTTCAAATGCACTTTTTCAATTGGAACCGCAGCCAATATTTCCGCAACTGCATCCAGACCGACATTTATACTGGCGGACTGACCGGTATGCTTACTTATGTCATCATCGACAAGTTCGCAGGAAACTATAGACGACAAGGCCAGAACTATCGGCAGAACAAACAAAACTTTACTCATACTCATATCTCCATCACATTTAATATTTAACTTATGCAGAATCGGATCCGCATCCTGCCGCAAAGTTCCGCAGAATTATCAGTATACAGAAAAAGTATACCGATAAAATTAAAAAACGCCCTAAGAACAATGTCTGAGGGCGTTTTTTAAAATCAAATTTGTCGGATTTTGCAGCAAAATCCGACAAATTCGTCAAATACGCATATTAAAGGTTTGCGTTAAGGTTCTTCCACTCTGCAACAGGTGGGATGATACCAAGCTCGATAATCTCGTCACGCATCTTGCAAAGGTGAGCGTAAGAAGCATCGAGTGAAGCCATCTCTTCAGCATTGCCTGAGATTTCAGAATAGTGAACACCTGAAGCATCGATAACAGTAGGCATAGCCATCATTACGTTGTTGTACTTGCCGTTGTTTACATAGCAACCTGCAGGCCACTCGAATTTGTCGCCGCCCATAGCAGCTGCAATCATTTCAACAGAAACGTATGAAGGACTCTGGAATGAAGAACGTCCACGGAGTTTGATGATAGCCGCACCACCCTGGATAACCTCTTTCTTCATCTCTGCCCAACGCTCCTGAGAAATCTTATTGCCAAGAATTTCAGCGAATGGAACACCGTCAACAGTTACGTTTGATGCGAAAACCGCCATCTGCTCACCGTGACCGCCATAAGTGTGGCAATTCTTCACTGAGCACTGCTGTACACCGCACTCTTTTGCGATAGCGCTCTGAAGACGAGTTGAGTCAAGAGCTGCAAGAGTAGTAACCTGAGATGGTTTAAGACCTGAGTGAAGAAGAACAACAAGTCCAGTAAGGTCAGCAGGGTTGAAGATAACTACAACGTGCTTAACGTCAGGACAATATGTTCTTACGTTTTTACCGAACTCCTCTGCAATCTGGCAGTTGCCTTTGAGAAGGTCCTCGCGGGTCATTCCTTCTTTACGAGGTGCTCCACCTGAAGATATGATGTATTTGGCATCTGTGAACGCCTCAGCAGGGTCAGTAGTGAAAGTGATGTTGACACCTGGGAATGCACAATGACGCATTTCCTCTACAACACCACGGAGACCTGGCTCGTAAACATCATAAAGACAGATGTTTGAAGTAAGTTTCATCATCATAGCCGTCTGGGCCATGTTTGAACCAATCATGCCGGCAGCACCAACAATGACGAGTTTCTCATTTGTCAAAAATTCCATAATTGTATCAATAATACATTCGTTATTCAATAGTATGCAAAGATAATAATTTATGACAAATTACACTCCTAAGCATATCATTTTATATATAAATCACCGATAATTTCATACATATTCTATACCATAAACCGAAGATTTTACCATAATTTCCCCTTTGAACAATTTTTGCAGAACGAAAGCTATCGGATAGCGTCAATGATATGAAACAAGGTGTACGTAAAGCAAAGTTTTGCGGCAAGTAAGGCGTAAGTTGCAGACAGCAAAGGACAAACAAGCGGGGATAATTTTTTGCCATATCAAAAGACTTTGTTATCTTTGCCACGATATTTAAATAATATTGAAAGTGGAACCTCCCAGTCCGATATTGACAGACAAGAACATTTCTGCGGATCCCAATTCTGACGATCCGTTATCCCAGACAATTTATATGATCGTGGGTAACTTTTCCGACAACCTCGGAAAGGTGTATTCTGTGTGTGCGTGGTCAGCGCGCACTGGTTTGTCGTATATAGGTACTTCTGACGGAACCGCATCATAACCGGATACAAAATCTATATGGCACTATATCTTAGAAAAAAACTGGACAACAAAGCAGAAATCGCTGTTTGGCAAGTAACAGAAAGCGAACAGGAGCTTAGAGAGATGAGCTCCGTCCCTACTGACGAAATGGAAGAGATTTCATTAATTAGAAGCGAAAGCCTCAGAAAGCAGATGCTTGCCGTAAGGGCTCTTCTCAACGAAGTATTCGAAGAAAAAATGTATCTCAACCATCACGATAACGGCAAACCATATCTCGAAAATTGCGTAACCAACATCAGCATAACGCACACAGAGAAATATGTAGCCATCATCACTCACGATGAAGATGATCTTGGAATAGACATCGAATCATTGGACAGGGACTTCTCTGCTGTAGAAAAGAAAGCTCTTTCAGAGGAGGAAATACAAGATCTGGACGAGGAGACCAAGAACGAACAGCTTGCTATATACTGGTGCGCAAAAGAAGCAATCTTCAAGAGAATGTCACAGAACCGCATCGACTTTGCAGAACAAATCGAAGTGGAGAAATTCCACCCGAAAGGCGAAGGACAGCTCGAAGCTACATTCATACATAAAGATGAGCACGAAGAAGAATTCGAGCTTGAATACATCACTTTTGACAGACACGTCCTTGTATGGCTTGTCGGCTGAAAAAATAGCCGGGCACCACGTGTCAAAAATAACAAAAGTGTTAACCAATTTGGATAAATTCAAAATTAATATATACATTAACAACCTGTCTTTCAATAGATTGACAGGTTGTTAGTTTTATTGTTAATAACTTTTTCAAGTGGATAACTATGATAAGTGAGAATATTTGGTTTATCTTTGTCCCCCGGTTGAAAAATTCATTTTCAGCTTGATTTACCTAACTGTTTCACCACTAAGAGACTCCGGTTCCTGACAACGGAATCAGGGTATATTCAATACTTTTGCAACTATGGTCAAGAATGTCGTAAAACGAGACGGAAGAGTCGTAATATTTGATAACAGAAAAATTGTCGACGCCATACTCAAAGCTATGGATGTGACAGATGAAGGAGAGGATATAGTCCTCGCTGCTGAAATCGCTTCGACCATCTCGAAGATAAACATAGACAATATGAGTGTCGAGGATATTCAGGATCACGTGGAGATGGAGCTGATGAAAAGTCCGAGAAAAGAGGTTGCCAAGAAATACATTGCCTACCGCAACCAGAGAAATCTCGCAAGAAAAGCCAAATCACGCGAAATATTCCAGGAAATCATCGATGCACAAGCTACCGACATCACAAGAGAGAACGCCAATATGAACGCGGACACTCCTGCCGGTATGATGATGAAATTCGCGTCAGAATCCACAAAGTCGTTCGTTGACGAATGTCTCCTGTCCGAAGATGTCAAGGAGGCTGTAAAAAACGGATATATTCATATTCACGACAAAGATTATTACCCTACAAAGAGCCTCACCTGCGTACAGCATCCTTTGGACAAGATTTTAAAGAACGGATTCTTTGCAGGTCACGGAGAGTCACGTCCGGCCAAAAGAATAGAGACAGCAAGTATTCTTGCTTGCATTTCTATGGAAACCGTACAGAACGAAATGCACGGAGGTCAGGCCATTCCTGCATTTGACTTCTATATGGCACCGTTTGTCAGAAAGACTTTCCACGAGGAACTCGAAAAGTTGGGAGAATTGTACGGAGAAGACTTCAGCAGACTCAATGACATTGAAATCGATGATTACCTCAAACGTGATCTGGTGGGAATCCAGGGAGACGAAAGGGTCGTACAGCACGCCATCAATATGACCGTAAGCCGTGTACACCAGGCTATGGAGGCTTTCGTACACAATATGAACTCCATACACTCAAGAGGTGGTAACCAGGTGGTATTCAGCTCAATAAACTATGGTACCGACACATCTGCAGAAGGTCGTTGTGTGATTCGAGAGATTCTCAATACAACATATGAAGGCGTAGGAAACGGTTCTACAGCCATATTCCCTATACAGATTTGGAAGAAGAAAAGAGGTGTAAGCTACCTTCCGGAAGACAGAAACTACGACTTGTACAAATTTGCGTGCAAAGTGTCAGCCAGACGTTTCTTCCCTAACTTCCTCAACCTTGACGCACCGTTCAACCACCACGAACTATGGCGTGCAGATGACCCTAAGCGTTATCAGTACGAATGCGCAACAATGGGATGCCGTACCAGAGTATTTGAAAACAGGTTCGGTCCCAAAACGTCCATAGCCAGAGGCAACCTATCATTCACAACGATAAACATCGTGAGACTTGCCATCGAATGTATGGACATCAAGGACAGGCAGGAGAGAATTGGAACATTCTTCAAGAAACTTGACACTGTTCTCGATCTGACTGCAAAACAGTTGTGTGAAAGGTTTGATTTCCAGAAGACAGCTCTCAAGAAGCAGTTCCCGCTACTTATGGGCGCACTGTGGCTGGACTGCGAGAAACTCAACGATACTGACAGCATTGAATCGGTAATCAATCACGGAACACTCGGTATCGGATTCATCGGCCTCGCAGAAGCCCTCATAGCCCTGACTGGAAAACATCACGGAGAATCAGCTGAAGCTCAGGAACTTGGCTTGAGAATCGTAACATATATGAGAGACAAGGCAAACGAATATTCCGAGAAATTCCAACATAATTTCAGCGTACTTGCAACTCCGGCAGAAGGACTTTCGGGACGTTTTACGAAAATGGATAAGAAGAAATTCGGAATCATACCTGGCATCACTGACAAGGATTACTACACAAACTCCAACCACGTTCCGGTATATTACAAATGTACGCCTAAACACAAGGCTGAAATTGAAGCTCCATATCACGACCTCACAAGAGGAGGACATATATTCTATGTTGAAATAGATGGCGATGCAACACACAATGCAGAAGCCATTATGACAATCGTAGACTTGATGGACAAATACAACATCGGATATGGTTCTGTAAATCATAACCGTAACCGCTGTATGGATTGCGGATTCGAAAACGCTGACAGCAATCTCGAAACCTGTCCTCACTGCGGAAGTCACAAAATTGACAAGCTGCAGAGAATTACTGGCTATTTGGTCGGAACAACCAACAGATGGAACAGCGCCAAACTGGCAGAACTTAAAGATAGAGTTGTCCACAAATGACAAACGAGACAACTATAAGGGTATTGGATATTGCGTACGAGACCACGGCAGACGGACCGGGGTTTCGTACGTCTATCTATTGTGCCGGCTGTGCACATCATTGTCCGGGATGCCATAACCCGCAATCCTGGGACTTCAACGGAGGTAATGAAATGAGCGTCGGAGAACTTCTGACAATCATAAAAGACGATGAATTCAGCAATGTAACCTTCTCGGGAGGAGACCCGCTTTATCAGGTTGAAGGATTCACTGAACTTGCCAGAAGAATCAAGGAAGAAACCGGAAAAACCATCTGGTGCTATACCGGATTCACTTATGAGGAAATATTGTCGGACCAACGTCTGAGTTCGATTCTGCCATATCTTGATGTCATCGTAGAAGGTCCATTCATCGAAAAACTCAAAGATACCGAACTATTGTTCCGCGGAAGTTCCAATCAAAGGATTATATATCTTACAGAAAAACCTGAAGACCATATACCTGGCACAGTTGAAATAATCAAACCCAAATAGCTCACATCTACAATCGGATTTGGGATACGAAGTTGTTTGTACTCCCTTGCTCTGACTGAAGCGAGTCAAGGTTACATTGGGTACACCAGCCACCACCGAGCAGGACATATTCCAGAGAGGCTTTGAAATGATGCCCTTTCTCACACTCCCACTCACAGAAATTACCGCTTATTCTCCTTACGAACCGACCACCACGGAATTGCGCAGCACTGATCAGTTCCTCATCTGAAAGAGAATGCAAAGGTTTCTCCTCATTCCATCCGTGCCTCAGGCGAATTATATCTTTGGCTCGTATAACTGATTTTTCGAGATATGGCGGCAAGACATTATCCCAGGACTTGATTTTTCCATAATCAAGCCTTGACCCATAAAATGCATTCAGTTTTTCCTCATCGTCAGAAACCCACGACTGTGTGCCGAGACCTTTCTCGAAAGCCATCGGTTTCATAAACAGTTTGACAAGAAATGCTGGCGCAAGCCTTGCCAGAGAAAAGAACCGCGGAAGACTACGTTTGAGAGCTATGAAATAATCTTCAACTGGTATATTCGCTCTGAAATGAAGGTATTTGTCAAGTTCATCTGCGTCCGTATACCACATTCCGTGGAAATTACGAGTAACAAACCACTGCGGTTCAAAGACATCCTCCGGTCGCGGAAGACCGAGAACAGAAAACATTCTTGAAAGAAACTCATAATTTGTCATCCTGTATTGCTCTCCGCTGCTCAAGTTGTAGAAACGATTCCAGAACTCATCAGGAACATCATCTTCGCATACATTGGCGATTGCTCGTCCGGAGTCTTCCAACGTTGCCCATTCAAGAACCCCGGCCATAGGAACGTGAAAAGCAACAGGATTAACCACCCCCAAGATACCGGGATACAACATACTTGTCTGCCTGATTGACACCCAGTGTTTTATACCGGAATCAACTATAATTTGCTCAGCAAGGCATTTTGACACTGAATAACTGTCGAATCTGCTCGCCAGAACAGGATCTCCTGCACGCCCCCAATGATATGGAGCCCTACGGTCGCCATATTGGGCCACAGAACCGATATACACGACCTTGATATTGTCAGAATCCGGTTGAGCAAGAACCGCCCTGGCAATGTTCTCGGCAGAGTGTACATTGACTCTCATAGTCTTTTCAGGATAATAATCCGCAGCAGGCGAGACCATACCACCTAAATGAAGAACTATATCAGCTCCCCTGACACCCTCTGCCACATCCTCATACACCATAAGATCACCCCAAATTATCCGTAATGAAGGATCACCTGCATACGGCAATAATTTTTTACGGTTCTTCTTACTGTCTCTGACAAGGATTCTGATGTCGAATCTTTCCTTTCTGGCATATAATTCCAGAAATCCGGCCCAACCCATATGACCGGTGGCTCCGGTAAGAAAAATAGTTTTCTTCATATTACAACAAACTATATGTAAAAGTTAAGGCTGTCAATAGCAAGAATCTCCTGCAAGACCAGGCATATCAACGGAGCCACAATAACGGATTCTGCGGTTTGCTTCCCGACCAGACTTCGAAATGCAACCTCGTCTCTCCGTTCATCGTGTCTACAATACCTATTTTCTGCCCTACCTTGACCTTATCTCCTGCTTTTACAGATGTACTCTTCAAACGGCAATAAAACGAGAAGTAGTTGCCGTGCTGTATAATTATACACATATTGTAGCCGGGCTGTACCATTATCTGCTTTACTACACCGTCAAATACGGAACGGATTTCTGTACCGCTGTCCAACGCGATCTCTATACCATTCTTTGGCGGCAGCTTAAGATTTTTGTACACAGGATGGAACCTCTGTCCGAAATGATCGACGACAGGACCTTCTGCCGGCCACGGAAGTTTTCCCTTGTTCTTGGAAAACTCTGCTGACAGTTGCACAGCCGTCTGATCAGGTTTGTCTGTTTTACCGCTTTTAGGCTTCATTGCTTCAGCAACAAGTCTTGCCAGTTCCTTGTTCAGTGCAAGTACTTCCTTTTTCTTGGAGGCAAGCTGGGCTTCATAACGTCTTCTATCTTTGGCAAGCTGCTTGACAACAGCGTTAGAAGCTCTTTCTTCCTTCTTAAGCTTCTCCAATTCAACCACACGCGCAACCCTCATCTTCTCTGCTTCTTTCTTCAAAGATGTAATCTTATCCTTCTCGTCCTCAAGTTCCTTCTTAAGCTCTACAATGTTTCTGGCTTCTGAATTAATCTGTGTAGAAAGATTTCTGAAATATCCGAATCTGCGGAATGCCTGAGCGATGTTGTCACTGGCAAGCATATACATATACCACAAACGTGCATCCCTATTCTTGTAAGCGGACAATACAAGTCGGGAATAATGATCGGACAATGTATCAATACGTGCCTGTATGGCATTTATCTGTTTCTGAGTCTGGTAGATTCTGTTAGAATAACGTTTTATTTCCGCATCTGTTTCCGCCAGCAAAGCTTTCCTGTTGGATACTTTCTTGCGAACAAGCTCAAGTTCCGACAGTTTGGAATCCCTTTTATTGGCATTAGCGGCAATCTGCTTGTCAAGAATCTCGATTTCACGCTCAAGACGAGCCTTTCTGTTCTTATGGTCATCAACTGTCTGCCCTGACAATGTCAAGCAAAGCACCAGAACAGACACTATTGCAAACAGTTTCCTCATCACTAAATCACTTTTGAACATCCTGCTTGCGTTTGTTTATTTTTTCATCCAAATCCGGTATTTCACCAGCATTCTTCTGCTGCGCAAGATTCCAGTAAACGAAGGCAAGATCATACTCTTTCAAGGCATAAAGCACCTCTGCATAATGATCCATTACAACAACACTCTCTTTGCCTCCATAAAGCATAGCGTGCTTGAAAAACGGCTTCGCTTCCAAAGCCTTTCCCTGCAGATACAGAATCCAACCGAAAGTGTCGAGATATGTGGCATTATCAGGCTCAGCCTCTATTGTCTTCTTGCTCATTGCATAAGCCTTCTTGAGCTGTTTCCCCTCCTGACTCAGGTAATAGGCATAATTGTTCAGGACATAAACATAGTCTGGATTGATTTTCAGTGCCCTTTCATAGGCCTTGTATGCTTTCTTGCTGTCGCCGAGCTGGTGATATATGTCTCCGGCTGTAGACCACGCCCTCAATGTCGCCGAACTGTCACGCGGAGCCACTTCCAGTACCTTATGGCATACCTCAAGAACTTTATCATATTCCTTCAAATTGTAATCCCCGACGCTGGCCATCTCCAGAAAGTCAGGTTTGTCGGGAAATGCCTCAAATGCCTTTCGCCCCTGGTCAGAAAGCTCCTGCCATTTACCAGCATACATAAGGAATTCAATATAATCCCCCCACACACTCACACTTTCCTTATGAAATTCTACATTACTCCTGAAACAAGAATCCGCCTGTTCATTACGTCCTGTCGAATAATAATAAACAGCCGTAGTCCTCAACACTGTACTGTCCTGAGGATGAGCTGCATTCAGATTTGTAAACACCGTATCAAACTGTGAGGAGAATGTCTTTAGAAAATTATTGTCCATACGCTGGATTACAGCCATAAGATAACTGCATTTCCCGTCAGAGACATAATCCTGGACATTTACAAAATGATTCAATTCCTCGAAATATCCGTCATATTTCCGAGTCATCCTCAACGTCTCTGCCTTTCCCAGGATTGCAGGTGCGTAATCCGGAGCTATATCAAGAGCCTCATTATAATAGGCCAGAGCTGTGGTGTCATTGTACATAGACATCTGCCAGTCCGCCAAAGCGGAAAGTACGTAAGGAGATGAGTACTCCTTGTTGAACTCCTCAAGAGATGCATAGGCCTGCTCGTTTTTGTTCATACGCAGCAGCAGGTTGAAGCGGAACATTGCTGTAGACTCTGTCTTTCCGAAAATGGTTTCGACTTTGTCCAAGGTCGCAAGTGCCTTTTCATAATCCTCTTGCGAAGAATACATTTCTACCATATCAAAGTACAGGTCGCTCCTGCGTGGAAAATCCTTGATAAGTTCTTCATACATTGCAACCGTAAGTTCAGGACGGGAAGTTACGGCATAAAGACCGGCCAGACGATAACGATACCAGAAATTACCGGGGTCTGATTCAACCGCCTTTTTAAGGTATATTTCCGCCAGCTCCGGATTGTTCTTGCCTATATATGATAATGCAAGATAGTACGAGGCGGCATCACAGTCCTCATCCGAAGCAAGTACATCCTTTAAAATCAACACAGCTCCGTCGAAGTCCCTTTCATTGAACTTCTCAACAGCAGAAATAACCTTATTCTGACTTATGGATTCTTGTTGCGTAGTCTGTGCTCCAAGGTCGGTTACACAGGCAATAGTCAAGATAGCAACAGTGGATAATATTCTCAAATATATATTCATAAATTCAAATTTACATAGAATTTGCCTATATGCAAATGCAGAACCAAAGTAAAAACATACAAAAATAATATTCATTATTCGGAACAAATGCATAAATTTGGAAAAATTCTTCGATTGATGCAACATTAACAGGCCCGGCTGCATCTTTTTTGTGATTTTCTGACAATGGGAAACCAATTAGGGCCTTTTTGTTTACAGTGACTGAACTCTTTGACCGACAACTCATTGATGCGTGCAAAAATGGCGACAGATCTTCCCAGAAGGTACTTTTCGACCGTCTGGCACCTCGTATGTTCCCTGTATGCATCCGATATATCGGCAACAGAGAGCAGGCTGAAGACATTTTACAGGACGGTTTCGTCACATTGTTTACAAGAATCGACAGTTTTAAAGGAGATGGCTCATTTGAAGGCTGGGCAAGAAGGATTTTCGTCACTACTGCCTTGATGAGTCTCCGAAAAAAAGATGCTCTGAAAATCAGCGATGACTTGGAGACTGCACGCAATATGAAAGCGGAGACCGCAAGTCAGACACAGAACATCGGATACAAAGAGTTGATGAAGATTGTAATGTCGCTTCCGACCGGATTCAGAACGGTTTTCAATATGTATGCAATCGAAGGATATTCCCACAAGGAAATCGCAGAAATGTTAGGAATCAGCGAAACAACTTCACGAACTCAATTCAGCCGTGCCAGGGCGTGGCTGCAAAAAAAAATTAAAGAGACAGAGAATGTTTGATGACCACAATATGGATTTTGAACAGATGATGAAATCTGTCCTTGATAGCGGTCAGGAGGAAATCCCGACACGCATTTGGGACAACGTATCCTCATCTATGGACAAACTGGACCGACGCAAGAAGGTCATTGTCTTCTTCAGAAGAGCTGCTGCAGGAGTCGCTGTAGCTGCCTGCCTTGTTATGGGAATCCTGCTTGGATACAGGCACGACGTATCTGAAAACACAGACCCGCTGAATGTGCAATCCGAGCTGATTGCTGTTGTTCCTACAAAAGACACTATTTCCGACATTCAGAATATTGAGATAGTTGCAGAAGCTAACGTTAAGAAAGTTACTCCTGAAAACACAGCAATAACGACAGCATCAGAGATGATAAGTGCTGCAGACAACGTCAGAACAGATTTCATCAGAGAGGACAACGTCGAAGAAGATGAAAACTGCATAATCGGCAAACAGCCACAAGTGTCGGAAAATATTCAGGACTCGTCAGAGACGACAAGCAGGGCAAACAGTGAAACATCAACTGAAACCATCAGTACAAGTTCCTCCGACAAAGCCGTAAACGAGACAACACCAAAGAAGTATGGCTGCCCAGATGATAATATGTTTCCTGAGATTTGGGAAGAAAATGATAAGGACAAAGGTATACGGACTTCACTGGACTTGTCAGGATTAGCTGCTACAAACAATGCACAAAACAGCAAGCGTAAGCACATTATGAAAAGCCCTACCCTTCCGAACAGACAGGAAACTACGGGAATAACAGATAACAGTACCAACAGCACATTCGGTATACCTGTTTCATTCGGAGCTGCCGTCAGAGTCGAATTCACACCGAGATGGTCTATTTCGGCGGGACTGAGATATACATTACTGACCAGGAAATTCTACGGTACATATACTAAAGTGGACGAAGAGGGCAATATTGAATTGACAGAATCATCCAATATCAGAAACAGCCAGCACTATATCGGCATCCCGATAAACGCCTATTTCAACATAATAAACCGAGATTTCCTGAAATTCTATGCATACGCAGGCGGTGCAGTGGAAAAATGCGTCACAGACAAATACCAGATGCTGAGCAGCGGCCGCACTCACATAGAAAAGACCGGAGGCTTCCAATGGTCCGTAGATGCAGGTATCGGTGTTGAATTTTCAGCCGGCAAACACCTCGGTATCTATATAGACCCGAGCCTCAGATATTACTTCCGCAACGACACCCAACCTAAAAGTTTGAGAACGGTAAAACCTTTGATGCTCGGCTTCGAGGCCGGTATCAGAGTAAAACTCTAATCGTTTGCTTCTATTATATTTCTTGCGAGCGTATTGGAACACAGAAAGTCACGGAGTTCCACACAATCAGGATGAAGAATCGTATGCTTGTCACCCTGCCACAACATTGAGCCCTGATAGATAAAACCTATCTTGTCTCCTATTTCGAGTATAGAGTTCATATCGTGAGTATTGACGACAGTCGTCATATTGAACTCCTTTGTAAGATCACTAATCAGGTGGTCTATCAGAATTGAAGTATATGGATCAAGTCCCGAGTTCGGTTCATCACAGAAAAGATATGACGGATTGAGTGCTATTGCTCTCGCTATACCGACTCTCTTCTGCATACCTCCACTCAGTTCATTCGGATATTTGTCATCAGAACCAAGGACATTGACTTTTTCCAGAAAATAATGCGCCCGGTCCCTTCTTTCGGACAAAGACCAGTCAGTAAAGAACTCCATCGGGAACATTACATTTTCCAAAACAGTAGCAAAATCAAACAATGCACTCCCCTGGAAAAGAATGCCTATCTTCTGTCTAAGTTTCTTTTTCTCCTTATATGTCATAGCGGACATCTTCATATCACCATAGATAATATCACCGCTATCTGGCTCCAAAAGCCCTATAAGATGTTTCAAAAGAACGGTTTTCCCGGAGCCGCTGGCCCCGATTATCATATTGCACTTGCCTGGCTCGTATTGTACATTGATATCTTTAAGAATATGTACTCCGTCAAAGCTTTTATTCAGATTTTCTACTTTTATCATACAAGATTGTTATTATGACAGACTAATACAGCATCAGCTGTGTAACTATCAAGTCAGACATCAGTATAAGAATACTGGTAATGACAATAGATTTGGTACTTGAATGTCCAACTCCAAGAGAGCCACCTTTCGCAAAATAGCCGTTGAATGCAGCTATAGACGATATGAGAAAACAGAAAAGCGAGATTTTGAAGCCGCTATAGAATACATAAAATCCATTATAAAAAGACTTTATTCCTGTGATATAGGAAGCGGTAGGTATAATCTGCGTAGCTTCCACTACAATCCAACCACCAAGCAAGCCGAGAGCAAAACTCATAAGCATCAACAACGGACTGAACAAGGTAACAGACACAATCTTGGGAAGAACAAGGAAACCTGCCGAATTGATACCCATCATATCCATTGCATCTATCTGCTCTGTGATACGCATACTTCCGATTTCAGAAGCTATATTCGACCCCATCTTACCTGCAAGAATCAGCGCTATCATAGTAGAACAGAATTCAAGTATAAGACTCTCGCGAACCATATATCCGATATACATCTTGTCAATTATAGGGTTTTCAAGATTGGATGCTGTCTGAATCACAAGCACTCCTCCTATGAAAACAGAAATAACTCCTACAATTATTATTGATGACAGAATCAATTTGTCTGTTTCCTTCACAAACTGCTTCCAGAAGATAGAAAGCTTCTCAGGTTTCCTGAAAACCATTTTTAAAAACAGAAAATAACGCCCGATAGCTTCTATAGATTTTTTTAACATATATAAAATTTTATTTGGGCCTGCAAATTTACCACATTTTTCTGTTTTTTACATCCTATGTGATGAGGACTGCCGAAATTAGGACGCCTTTTATATAGATTGAAACCAAAAATCAAAAACATTTACCTATATGACAAACATTTATTGTGCAAAATGTATCGGTATTGAGGCTGTAGCCGTAACGGTGGAAATCGACATAGCATCAGGAATCGGAATCCATCTTGTGGGGCTGGCAGATGCAGCCGTGAAAGAGAGTCTTCTCAGGACAATAACAGCTATGCAATCAATGGGATTCAGAATCCCGGGTAGAAAAATCGTCATCAATCTCGCCCCGGCAGACCTTCACAAGCAAGGAAGCGGATATGATGTCCCTATAGCTATCGGAATTATATCTGAGTCCGGCCAGCGCAAACTACCTCTCATAGACAAGTTCCTGATAATGGGAGAACTGGGACTTGACGGTTCAGTCAGAGCCGTACCGGGAGCTATCCCTGCAGCAGAACTCGCCACGGAACTTGGCCTGAAGGGCTGTATACTTCCGTCTTGCTCTGCATTGGAAGCTGCTGACTTCAATAACATTGAAGTATATGGTGTCAGTTCGCTCTCGGAAGTTCTTGACATATTGGAAGGGGAACTGGATTGCAGTCATCTGACAGCCGGAAATTTACAAAAAGAATACTGCAATATCTCCAAAACGGACAAGCCTGGCAGTACATTTCCGGACCTTTCTGAAATAATCGGCCAGGAAGCGGCAAAAAGAGGGATTGAGATAGCAGCTGCAGGAGGTCACAACATTATTTTCATAGGTCCTCCTGGCTCTGGAAAAAGTTCACTTGCAAAAGCAATGGCTGGTATTCTGCCTCCTATGAGTCTGGAAGAATCAGTCCAGACAAGCAAAATATATTCGGTTGCAGGAAAGGGAAACCTGTCAGACGGGCTATTGAAAGAACGCCCATTCAGAGCCCCTCACCATAGCGCTTCAATTACAGCGCTGATTGGAGGCGGTTCAGGAAATATTATGCCTGGAGAAATATCCCTGGCCCATAATGGGATACTGTTTTTAGATGAATTTTGTGAAGCACCAAAAAGATTTATAGAAGTCCTGAGAGGACCTATAGAAGACCGGAAAGTCGTAATTTCCAGACTTAAATCAAAAGTTGAATACCCTTCCGACTTTACATTGGTAGCTGCTACAAATCCTTGTCCTTGCGGATATTACGGAGAAGGTGACAGATGTACTTGTACTCCTGCGCAAAGATTATCATATTTATCCAAACTGTCAGGCCCCATAATGGACAGAATAGATATACAATTATGGCTCCACCCCCTAAGTCCGAAAAGGCTTGTAGAAAGAAAACCTGCAGAGCCATCAGCAGAAGTCGCCAAAAGAGTAATGAATGCAAGAAAAATACAGAGTGAAAGATTTAAAGGAACCGGTATTTTCTGCAATGCAGCAATGGATAACAAGCTTACTGACAAATTCTGTACATTGGACAACAACAGTAAAGTATTGCTGGAGAAACTAATAGAGAAATTCGGACTTTCAGCCAGAGCCTGTTTCAAAATTCTGAAATTGGCCAGAACCATTGCCGATTTGGAAGGTTCAACACAAATATCCCAAGAGCACATCGCGGAAGCTGCCACATACCGTTTTCTCGACAAGAGCAGACCATACTGATGCGAACTGGCGAAAAAACCTCTTTTTTGCTTGAACAAAGAATGCAAACCGACAGTTTTTGATTATTTTTGTACGACTTGAGCAGAAAATTATGACAAAGCAAATTACAATAAAAAATACTTCAGACCTGGAAAGGGCAGCAAGAGAATTCCTTTCAGAAATAGGAAACAGCAAACTCGTGGCTTTCTTTGCTCCGATGGGAGCAGGTAAAACCACTTTCACCACTGCAATATGCAAGGTACTCGGAGTAACAGATCCGGTATGTTCCCCTACATTTACCATAATCAACGAATATATGAAAGAGGATGGAGAACCTATGTACCACTTTGACTTCTACAGGATAAACAAACTGTCTGAAGCTATGGACATCGGTCTCGACGACTACCTCTACAGCGGTTATCTGTGTATTATGGAATGGCCTGAAAACATAGAGGAACTATTGCCAGAAGAGACTCTCAGAGTAAACATCACGGTGAACCCTGACGGCTCACGCACTTTATTATGGAACTGCGCGGACTGAATGGACTGAAGAGATAAACCCATTTATATCCAGTTCCTCAGTATGACCATCCTTCCACAACATAGGTTTCCCTCCTTCTGTATGAGAGAGACCTATGTGTAGTATACCATTAACAAATGCGGCTGTGTTACCACCGGCAGATATATAGCCGACAGGAACATAAGACTTCTCGCTATTCCTGTAAATCACGACATTACCACCTTTCGCATAAGGGTTGAACACGCCACAGCAATTACCTCCCGCATAATCGAATGCAGAAACTGTCATACCTTCATTCATAAAGCCAAGATCCGTTTCACCTTTCCATACAACACTTGATACATTCCGCCTCAACACAATCACAGCTTCAGAAAATATTGTATTTTCGATTATGAACAACCTACCGGCACAGACAGTTGATTCAGGAGGCAGAAACATCATATACAAGGAATCCCCGTCTACAAGCATCAGATTACTGCTGCCTTTAACAGAAGCCAGATAACACGGATGCCCCTGATTGACAGCAACATCCAGAATACGATCGACATCATCACGCAAACCGACCGCAGTAACGAGGGAGTCTACCATAACATAATGTCTCTCAACATTTCCCTGCTGCGAAAGAATAGTTTCGCAAAATGAAAACGAAAGTCCATATTCAGAATCGTAATGCAAGTGTTCGTGGACATATCCTCTGGATTTGACCATAATGGCTTCACCATTCTTCCTGAATGAAAATCCTTGACCGGAACGCGACTGGCATATCGTATAAATATCATCATCAGCGACAACAAGTCCTTTGACAGATTCACGCCCGGACCAACGGAAGAGTTCCTGCCCGTTCTTTTTGAGAATAGTTTCAGAGTCTGTAACAAAGTCCGTATAAAGGTCACCAGCGACAATCCTGTGCATATCAACATCAGAACTTACCTGATAATCATCTCCCACTGCCAATTTGAGCTTTGGTGCACCATCCACATAAACAACCAGAGAACATTTCACAGAACCTTTATTCAAATCCGCCTGCCAGTCATAACCTTTCGGATATTCCAAGGCTGTAACATAACAAGATTCTGTAACCGAAGGCGATCCGCCCCCCGAAACTTCACCTCCCGGTGTAGGATCAATCCATATACCCGGTCCCCTATTGTCATCTGAATCAAGTTCCGCAATTCCGCACGAAAAGACGGAAAGACAGGCGAATAATACGGCAATCCTGACAAAGTATTGCACAGCCCGTAACATAAAAAAGCCCAACAACTTCATATCACACATAGTCTTTTTGTGCGAAGTTGATAATAAAATACTTGAGCAGACACCATAAAACAGAAAAAAATCCTGCTGCATTTGTCACATTTTTCTGTTTTAACAAATGAGAGGATTTTTTATAAGTCAAAAGTCAATGCTACCTGCGGTAGATTCCAAAAAGGGCAGAACCCGAACCCGACATTGAAGCATAAAGTGCACCGCTGTCATAAATAGAATCCTTGACCGCTGCAAGAGCCGGATGTACTGCAAAGACTGGTTTTTCAAAATCATTGACAAGGTGTCCTTTCCAGGATTCCACCGGCATTTTAAGAACCTCTTCCAAAGACACCGCCGGTACAGCAGGACAAATTCCGCCATAAGCTTGGGCCGTAGATACTGAAACTCCTTCCGGAACTACAACCTGCAATTCATAAGCAGCATCTCTACCTTGCCCGTAATCTATCCCCTCAAGAGGATAGTCTTCAAGTATTTCGCCACGTCCACGACCGAACATAGGACGGTTATAAACAAAAAACGCACAATCACTACCTATGCGGGCAGCATACTTTGCCAGAGCATCATCAGTCAAAGACAAACCGAACATTGAATCAAGCATCTTCAATGCAAATGCGGCATCAGACGAACCTCCTCCCAAACCGGCACCGACAGGAGACATTTTCTCAAGAAACATCTTCACCGGAGGAAGTCCGAATTCCTCATCCAATACATTATATGCCTTTACTGTCAAATCTTCGAGAGGATTCCAGTCCACACCTTCAGCGCGGGCAATCGTAATCATCACTTTCCCATCCGGTGATACGGCCTGCACGAATTTTCTGTTATATTCCTCGTCTGCCTGTCCTCCATATACTGAAACAAGATGTGACAATGTACGGCTGTAATCATCACCAGTAACAATTTCCAGAACATCGGCAATCCCCAAATAAGGGACAAAAAGGGTTTCAAGGTCGTGAAATCCATCTTTGCGCTTGCGCAAGACATTCAATCCAAGATTGATTTTGACATTCGGTCTGGTTATCATAACTATACCAATTTCTTCAATGCTGCCTCAACGACTTCTGAAATCTCACTTCTTAATGATATATCGCTGATATGCTCCAATACAGGATGAACGAAGGAAATCATCTGAAGCACTTTAGCTTGTTCAAGCGTAATACCTCTTGAGCGCATATAGAATTGTTCCTCCTCATTAAGTCGACCCACTGTCGCTCCGTGTGAACATTTTACATCATCGGCATATATCTCCAACTGAGGTTTGGTATTGACCTTCGCATCATCAGACAAAAGCAGATTGTGGTTTTCCTGATAGGCTTCGGTCACCTGTGCATCCGGAGCAACTATTATCTTTCCATAAAAATCAACCCTGGATTTACCTCCTGCGAGTCCTTTGAATATCTGACGGGACATACAATGCGGCACATTATGATGCACATCAACAGATATGTTCACCTTTTCCTCATTTCCACAAAGATAAACTCCGGAAACAGCCGCCTCTGCCCCTTCCCCTTCAAGTATGACATCCAGTTTTTCATCGCAGTCCACTCCAGGAAGTACTACCAGGACCAGGTCTGCACGCGCATCACGTCCAAGACGGATTTCATTCGGAAAAGAGTCTCCGACTCCTGCAAAGGATGAACCTAATACAACAACCTTGTGAACACTTTCACCTGCAGGCACAAATATAGTTTCTGCACTCGCCATCTCACTAAAGTCTTTAGAAGTTGTCATAACCCTTCTCCTCGATTTCAGCTACAAGTTCCTTTCCTGCAGTCTTTACAATGCGGCCGTCCTTAAGGACGTGTACAACATCCGGAACTATATATTCCAACAATCTCTGATAATGCGTGATTACTATTGCTGCCTTCTCCGGAGTATGCAGAGCATTCACACCATTTGCAACAATCCTCAACGCATCTACATCCAGTCCGCTATCTGTCTCATCAAGTATAGACAGAGTAGGATCAAGCATAGCCATCTGGAATATTTCATTACGTTTCTTCTCACCTCCCGAAAAACCGACATTCACTTCCCTCTTTGCAAATTCTGGTTTCATCTGGACAAATTCCATTTTCTCACGCATCAGTTTCAGGAATTCACCGGCTTTAAGGGGAGCAAGCCCCTTGCCTGCACGATGTGCATTTACAGCCGTCTTCATAAAATTCGTAATTGTTACACCAGGTATTTCTACAGGATACTGAAAAGAAAGGAAAATTCCTGCCCAAGCTCTCTGCTCAGGAGATAGCGTCAGAAGATCCTGTCCCATAAATGTTATTGTCCCGGCAGTCACAGTAAACTGAGGTTTTCCTGCCAATACAGCCGAAAGAGTACTCTTGCCGGCTCCGTTCGGACCCATTACAGCGTGAATCTCACCTTTCCTGATGGTCAAATCGACCCCTTTCAGAATTTCCTTTCCTTCGATTCCCGCACATAATCCCTTAATATCCAATAATATATCATTCATATCTATGTAATTTTCTTAGAAAATATTCAAATTATCCGCCATTTTGCATTTTATAAACTGCTCCGTCAAATCATTTGATTTTCGGGAAACTGGTATTGTTGCCAGGCTTGGAAATCTTTACAAAAACATCAGATAACCAAACTGTCAATCAGGCATTTTTCCGATACAATTTATACCAAGTCAAAAGTGACCAGATTCCGTTCAACAGATACAATCCGCATACAACAGGCATAAATATATGGCCAACAGATATGTGAAGTATCATCTGAGTCACATTCACCAACAACCAAGCCATCCAGCAATCCCATTTCTTGAGAGCCGAAAGGAACTGAGCTACCAAAATAAGAAGCGTCACACAGGCATCCAGATACGGCACCGGGTCTGACGGAAATACCCCAATCATCCACTTCTTGCCCAACATACTCAGAAGCCATCCCCAAACCCCTGCAAGCACGAAGACTGATACGACAGCCAAAAGACGCTGATTCCACGAAAGCATAGTCACCTTCAATGCCGAATGGTCATCAGAACTTTCCTCATCTTTGCGTGGATGAGTCCATCGATAATGACCCAATATATTAATACCCAACGATATAGGCTGAAGCAGCAAACTTGCGTACAAATGCTTGTTCCAAAACATCAGAAACAGCAGAAATGTATAAACATAACCTATATAAAAGTTGAATTTATTGTTACGTCCCGCAAGGAATACACAAAAAAGTCCACAAACAGACGTAATCAGGTCAATCAGCAGAACAGGAGTATCAGATCCAATTGTAAATAATGTGTAATTCAAGAAATCCATCATTCGCAAATTAAATATTTCACAATCAGCCTATCGACCCTTCCAAAGATACTTGCAATAGTTTCTGAGCCTCTACAGCAAACTCCATCGGCAGTTTGGACAGAACTTCGCGTGCATATCCATTGACGATAAGTCCGACAGCCTCTTCCGGTCCAACGCCTCTCTGATTGCAATAGAACAACTGGTCTTCACTGATTTTCGATGTTGTGGCCTCGTGCTCCACTACTGCCGTCTTGTTGGCATTCTCGATATAAGGGAATGTGTGTGCCCCGCACTTGTCTCCTATCAGAAGGCTGTCACACTGCGAATAGTTGCGCGCATTATCAGCACCAGGAAGCATTTTCACCAGACCCCTATAGCTATTCTGGCTACGTCCGGCAGATATTCCCTTACTTACTATACGGCTGCGGGTATTCTTTCCAAAGTGAATCATCTTGGTACCTGTGTCCGCCTGCTGGAAGTTATTTGTCACAGCTACCGAATAGAACTCGGAAGAAGAATTGTCACCTTTGAGAATGGTTGAAGGATACTTCCAGGTTATGGCCGACCCTGTTTCAACCTGCGTCCAGGACAGATGACTTCCCTCACCTTTGCAGATTCCCCTCTTGGTAACAAAATTGAATATTCCACCTCTACCCTGGGCATCTCCAGGATACCAGTTCTGTACTGTAGAATATTTCACCTCGGCATTCTTTTCCAAAACAATCTCCACTACAGCAGCGTGAAGCTGGTTCTCATCACGCATAGGAGCCGTACAACCCTCCATATAGCTCACATAAGAATCTTCGTCAGCGACTATAAGAGTTCTCTCGAATTGACCTGTTCCACGGGCATTGATACGGAAGTAGCTCGACAACTCCATCGGGCATCTTACACCTTTCGGTATATAGCAGAAAGAGCCGTCACTGAATACAGCCGAGTTCAATGCTGCATAGAAATTATCACCGGCAGGAACGACTGTAGCGAGATATTTTTTCACAAGGTCAGGATGCTCCCTGACTGCTTCTGAAAACGAACAGAATATGATTCCTTTCTCAGCAAGAGCTGAACGGAAAGTCGTAGTGACTGATACTGAATCAAAAACCGCATCGACAGCGACTCCTGCCAACGCCGCACGCTCCCCGATAGGAATACCAAGTTTATCAAAAGTCTTCTCCAATTCCGGATCTATCTCTTTCGGTCTGTCCTCATCCTTTTTGGGCGCCGCATAATATATTATATCCTGAAAATCAATCTCCGGAATATCAAGGTGAGCCCACTTGGGCATCTCCATCTTCTTCCATCTGCGAAATGCGTTGAGCCTGAACTCAAGCAACCATTCCGGTTCTTCCTTTTTGGCGGAAATCATACGGATAATATCCTCGCTCAAGCCTTTCGGAATAAACTCCTGCTCAAGCTCGGTAACAAATCCGTGCTCGTATTCCTTGTCCGCAAGTTCCGCTATTATATTGTCTTGTGCCATTACTTCATTTTTAATTGATAACCTGCAAAGATAATAAAAATAGTTAGTCAGACATATAGTAAACCTCCCGATAAAGGGATATATACCTGAGTTATATCACATAACCGAAAATGCAGAGCCTGTCCAGCCCTGCATTTTCACACTTGAAGTTATGTAATTTTAATGTATCCATACTGTAAGTCCTGCCATTACAATGGAAACCATAGACATCAGTTTGATAAGAATGTTCAGAGATGGTCCTGAAGTATCCTTAAACGGATCACCTACCGTGTCACCTGTAACCGTAGCTTTATGCGCTTCGGAATTTTTGCCTCCAAGGTGTCCTTCCTCTACATATTTCTTTGCATTGTCCCAGGCACCTCCGGAGTTGGCCATAAATACAGCCAGCACAAATCCGCTTCCAAGTCCGCCGATAAGAAGTCCCATTACACCTGCAACACCAAGTACAAGCCCTACAATCACAGGGACAATAATTGCGATAAGAGACGGTACAAGCATCTCTTTCTGAGCTCCTTTTGTTGATATTTCCACACAACGGGCATAATCAGGCCTTGCCTCTCCGGTAAGTATCCCCTTGATTTCCCTGAATTGCCTGCGGACTTCGGTAACCATACTCTGTGCTGCTCTTCCTACTGCATTCATAGTCAGACCACAGAACAGAAACGACATCATTGCACCTACAAAAACTCCAACAAGGACTGTCGGATTCATAAGGTCAACGTGATAATATGCCATTATATCAGGTATCGTTGCTTCTGCAGCATCAATTACATCTCCGGAAACAGACTCAATCTGACGTCCGATATGTCCCAAACCTATCTTTATCTCCTCAATATATGAAGCAAGCAAGGCGAGTCCTGTCAAAGCAGCGGAACCGATAGCGAAACCTTTGCCGGTAGCTGCGGTCGTGTTTCCAAGAGCATCGAGCACATCAGTACGCTTGCGTACTTCCGGATCAAGTTCACTCATCTGGGCATTTCCTCCGGCATTATCGGCGATTGGTCCGTAAGCATCTGTAGCAAGGGTTATTCCCAAGGTAGAAAGCATACCGACTGCAGCGATTCCGATACCGTAAAGTCCCATACTGAGACTATGGGCAGAAAAAGACATATCAAAGCCGTTTGCACAGAAATAAGCAAGAAGAATTGCAACAGCAATTGTAATCACCGGTATAGCGGTAGACAACATCCCGAGACCGACTCCTGATATAATAACAGTTGCAGGACCAGTCTTGGCACTCTCGGCAAGCTGCTGGGTAGGTCTATAGGAATGCGACGTATAATACTCCGTAGCCTGTCCTATGATTACACCGGCAAGCAGACCGACAACAACCGACAGCGAAATCTGCCACCAATTCTCCATTCCAAGAATCCACATTATGCCAAATGTTGCGCCGGCAATAAGGATGGAACTGAGATTCGTTCCTACACTTAGGGATTTCAGCAACTGCTGCATTCCTGCACCTTCCTTTGTACGTACAGCATAAATACCTATGATAGAAAGTATAACACCGATAGCAGCAATAAGCATAGGAGCGAAAATAGCCTTCATCTGCAAAGCCGTACCATCCATATAGAAAGCAGAAGCACCAAGAGCGCAGGTTGCCAGAATAGAGCCACAATATGATTCATAAAGATCTGCTCCCATACCTGCAACATCACCTACATTGTCACCTACATTATCAGCAATAGTAGCCGGATTTCTTGGATCATCCTCAGGAATACCAGCTTCAACCTTACCTACAAGATCGGCACCCACATCGGCAGCTTTCGTATATATACCACCACCCACACGTGCAAAAAGAGCCTGAGTTGATGCTCCCATACCGAATGTAAGCATAGTTGTCGTTATTATCACAAGATTCTGAGGCTCTGTCGTCGTATATACGGAAGATAGTATAAACCACCATATCGCAATATCAAGAAGTCCCAACCCCACAACAGTCAAGCCCATTACGGCTCCTGAACGGAAAGCTACTTTCAATCCGCTGTCAAGCGAACGCATTGCAGCATTGGCTGTTCTGGCTGAGGCATAAGTCGCTGTTTTCATTCCGACAAAGCCTGCCAGACCGGAGAAGAAACCTCCAGTGAGAAATGCAAACGGAACCCAAGGATTCTGAACTTTGAAAACATAAGCAAGAACAGCAAAGAAGACGGCAAGAATTACAAAGACAATAGTGACAACTTTGTACTGCTGCTTGAGATAAGCCATTGCTCCCTCACGCACAAACCTCGCTATTTCCTTCATTGTCACGGTCCCCTCACTTTCCTTCATCATCTGACGAAAGAAGAACCAGGCGAAAAACAGGGCTACCACTGCCGCCGCCGGAACAAGATAAAACAGATTTGTCATAGTG
>Tibetan_p1__coassemble_77_pt1 | contig 91624 bp, 63 predicted proteins | sample Tibetan_p1__metabat2_high_PE_033 | metagenome-assembled genome bin Tibetan_p1
TGACGAGATTTCCAAGGCTCTTGCAGGGAATGGATTCGAGCGTGTAGACTTCGTTTCCGAGCCTGGACAATTTGCCGTCAGAGGTTCGGTCATAGATATTTTTTCTTTCTCCTGGAACGACCCGTTCAGACTTTCTTTCTTCGGTGACGAAATAGATTCTATAAATATTTTTGACTGTAATACCCAGCTTTCGAAAGAGAAAGTCGAGGTTGCGGAAATCTATCCTGACATAGTCGTAGGTGAGGTTGAAAACTCCATTCCTCTGCTTGATATTTTTCCCGAAGATACGCTCTGTTGGCTCGACTCTTCCGACGTTTATAAAGACAGGGAATTCTACCCTTTTTTCCAGAGATTCAGAAGGGTCTTTACGGACGTTCCACTTGGCTTGCGGGATGAAGAAAAAACGGTCTTTTTCGACATTGTTCCACAGCCTGTTTTCAACAAGAATTTTGAGCTGCTGACAGAGGAAATAAGGACGAGGATTGAGGCCGGATTCCGCGTCCTTATTTATGGAGAAAAGAAGGGTCAGCTTGACCGTCTCAAGTCTATACTTTCCCAAAACGGAGGGCTACTTCCGGAGTTCGTTCCGGAGTGCAATATTCACAGTGGATTCGTAGACAATCAAGACAAAATTTGCTGCTATAGTGACCACGAAATTTTCGACAGATTCCACCGTGTTTCGATAAGGAGAAGTGTAGAGAAAAGCGAGCAACTTACCATCAATGATCTGACATCTTTTGCAATCGGAGACTACGTTGTCCACATAGATTACGGGGTCGGAATTTTCGGTGGTCTTGTGAGGATGACTGATGATAAGGGAAGGATGCACGAAGTGGTGAAACTTGTCTACAAGGACAATGACACAGTCTTCATTTCCGTTCATTCGCTTCACAAGATTTCGAGGTATAAATCCAAGGATTCCGAACCTCCGAAAATATACAAACTCGGCTCTAAGTCCTGGCAGAATCTCAAGGCAAATACAAAATCAAAAGTCAAGGATATTGCAAAAGATCTTATCCAGCTTTATGCAAAAAGAAAGAGTCAGTCCGGCTTTGCTTTTTCAGCGGATACTTATATGCAGGAGGAGCTGGAGTCTTCATTTATGTATGAGGATACTCCGGATCAGGAGAAGGCGGTACAAGCTGTGAAGAGGGATATGGAGGATTCGTGTCCGATGGACAGACTTGTGTGCGGTGATGTTGGATTCGGAAAGACGGAGGTTGCAATCAGGGCTGCGTTCAAGGCTGTTGCTGACAGTAAACAAGTGGCCGTACTTGTTCCTACCACAATTCTGGCCCTTCAGCATTACAATACTTTCAAGGGGCGTCTCAAGGATTTTCCTTGCAATATAGATTTTGTCAGTCGTCTCAGGACTGCAAAGGAGGTATCTGACATACAGAAAAGACTGAAAAGTGGAGCTTTGGATATAGTGATAGGTACTCACAAACTTGTCGGAAAAGGATTTGAGTTCAAGGATCTCGGTCTTCTGATAATAGATGAGGAACAGAAATTCGGTGTTGGAGCCAAGGAGAAGATAAGGCAGATGAAAGCATCTGTAGATACACTTACTCTTACAGCGACTCCTATTCCGAGAACTCTCCAGTTCTCTCTGCTTGGAGCAAGAGACCTTTCCATTATCAATACTCCCCCACCGAACAGGATTCCTGTACAGACGGAAATTATGTTGTTTGATACAGACGAGATAAAGAAAATCATAAACTATGAATTGAATCGTGGTGGTCAGGTATTTTTTGTACACAACAGAGTGGAGGAATTGCAGTCTATATATGATATACTCCACAGATTGGTTCCGGAGATGAAAATATGTCTTGCCCACGGACAGATGGAAGCAAAGGTTCTGGAAAACAAAATTCTGGACTTTATGGCCGGTGATTATGATATGTTGCTCTGCACTACAATCATTGAGAACGGACTTGATGTTTCGAATGCCAATACAATCATAATAAATCAGGCTCAGAATATCGGACTGAGCGACCTTCACCAGCTTAGAGGACGTGTAGGACGCTCCAACAGACGGGCGTTCTGCTATCTCATAGTCCCCCCTCTCGTTTCCATTACCGACGAGGCCAGAAGGAGACTCAAGGCAATAGAATCTTTCTCGGACCTTGGAAGCGGATTCAATATTGCGATGCAGGATCTTGATATTAGAGGAGCCGGCAATCTTCTTGGTGCCGAGCAGAGCGGTTTCATTACTGATATGGGTTTTGAGACATATCAGAAGATACTTGCCGAGGCGATGGAGGAACTTGGCGTGGAAACAGGAGTAATAACACGCAATCAGGATGAAAAATATGTTTATGATTGTACCATAGACACAGACCAACTGGCATTGATACCGGATTCTTACATAGACCTGACGGCTGAAAAAATACGTATATACAAAGAATTGGATTCAATGTCATCAGATAAAGAGATGGAGTCAATGAGGAACCGCTTGGAGGATCGGTTTGGAAAACTGCCGGATGAAGTTCTGAGACTTTTCGATATAGTCAAAATACGCAGACTCGGACAAAAACTTGGCTTTGACAAGATAATAATCAAGAATAATATAATGATTGCATTCTTTGTCTCCAATCCCCTGTCCCAGTACTACAGAAGTGATGTGTTTTCTAAAGTTTTGGAAAACGTCAGTGCCAATCCGCAGTTGTTTGAGTTGAAACAGAACGATAACAAACTTCGTGTTATTTCCAGGAATGTGGATACTATAGGCAAGGCATATTCTATTTTGAAAAGATTGCAATAAGTATTATATTTGTAGGATTTCAAATTCGAAGGAACGTGGCAAACCTTATAATAGACATCGGAAATACAGCACTAAAAGCTGCCTGTGCTGATGGTATAACCCTTGGGAAAACTTTCAGGTATCAAGGAGAAAGGATGATTGATTTCATACTTTCCATTACTGAAAAGAACAAACCGGAAACAATGATTTTGAGTAGTGTCAGACATTTTTCGGCTCAAAGTATGGAAAGACTTCGCAAGGAATGTGATAATCTGGTCATAGTTGATGAGCAGATGCTTGCCGAGTACAATCTTCCTCTGTACCTCACTCCCGACAGGGCAGCATCCATAATAGCAGCGAGGTATCTGTTCAAGGGAAAAGGTTGCTCCTTGTTCGATCTCGGTACAACATTGACAATGGATTTTCTTGATAAGGAAGGAAATTTCCTTGGCGGTATGATTTCTCCGGGATGTCGTACGAGATTCAAGGCATTGAACAGATATACCAAGACTTTGCCTTTGGTGGATACTCCGGATGAAGTTGTCGAGACAGGTATGTCTGTGCAATCGTCTGTATCTTCTGGGGTTGTGACAGGCATAATGTTTGAAATGAAGGGCTATATGGACCGATATGCCGATAATGTGAATGTTTTTACAGGAGGCGATGCGATTTATTTTGCAAAAAGGATGAAAAACTCCATCTTTGTAGTTTGTAATCTTGTGCTTATGGGATTGGCTTTGATTGCGGTAGAGCATTCAGCCGGGGAGTCAGGTTCCCAACAGGCGTGACAGACATCGATAATTGAAAATGAAAGATATAGTAACGAGAATATTTCTGATAGCGGCATTTCTGACCATTTGTGCCGGTGCTTATGCTCAAGATGGCACCTATGGTGCTTATTCTCCATACTCAATATATGGTATAGGTGATATATCAAAAGAAGGAACTGCCTTTAACAAGAGTATGGGAGGTACAGGTGTTGCGATGAGGAACAGGAGATTCATCAATTATCTGAACCCGGCCGCAGTTACAGCCAGAGATACTTTGGCATTTATGGCTGATTTCGGAGTGTCTCAGAAAAATACCCTCTACAAGCAGGGGGATCTGAAATCTGGAAACAATACATTTAATATATATGACCTTGTATTGAGTTTTCCTATTTGGAGAAGTTCTGCTATGTTTGTGGGAATAACTCCTTACAGTGATGTCGGATATGATTTTTCTACTATAGAAACCAATCCTGAAATAATAGGAAATACCGGTAATATATCTTATGATTCATACGGTAAAGGAAGTATATACCAGTTTTTTGTTGGAGCAGGTGTTACTTTTTGGAAGAGGTTGTCCCTTGGTGCCGAATTTATCTATTACTTCGGAAATATCGACAAAGTCACCAATATGACTTTTGAAAACAGTTCATACAGGTCTATGAATAGTGGAAGCGACCTCACGCTTAGGGGTGCTACCGGCAAGTTCGGACTTCAGTACGAGCAGAAGTTGGGCGGGAATGTATCTATGATTCTTGGTGCGACATACAAACTGAATACAAGAATGAAAGGCTACTCTACAAATTACCGCTATGCTACGCAGTCCAGCGTGACAGATACTTTGAAGCATTCGGTTGATACCCTTGCCAGAAGCGGCCTTAAATTTGGGGATGAACTGGGTGTCGGTATAGCAATCAAGGGTGGCGAACAATGGTCGGTAGAGTTTGATTATTTGCGTTCCGATTGGCTCAGAAGCGGGATGGATACAGCTCCCGGATTTTCTTCAATAAGTAGTGGAGCAGTGTTTACGTCAACTGTATCTCATTCATTCAGAGCTGGTTTTGAAATTGTTCCTAATAGGAATGATATAAGATATTATTTCCGGAGGTGTGCTTATCGTGCAGGTGTCTATTATGATAAGGCTCATTACAAATTGGATGGAAACAATGTCAATGCAGCCGGTATAACCTTAGGAATAACCCTGCCTGTGTTCCGCTGGTATAACGGAATATCGATAGGAGTTGATTTCGGACAAAGAGCTTCTACGAGGAGTAATATGATAAGGGAACGTTACGTGATGTTTAATGTGGGATTCAATATTCACGATATATGGTTCCAGAAACCAAGGTATAACTAGTCGTTAGGCTGAAATATAAAGTATTTGATAATATGAAAAAAGTTGTTTTATCTCTTGTTGCTGTCTCAATGGCACTTTTGGGCAGTTCGAATCTTTCCGCACAGGGAAAGTATGGTCCTGACAGTACTGAATGTATCAAGTATCTGTCATATTACACAGAATACTACAAACAGAAGAACTACGATTCTGCAATACCTAACTGGAGGCAGGCATATAAGTATTGTCCTCCTACAGCAAGATATTCCCTTCTTTCAGATGGTACGACTTTGATGCGCTATCTTATAAACAAGAATGCAAAGAATGCGGAGTACAGAAAACAACTCGTTGATTCCTTGATGACTATCTATAACCAGAGAGTAGAGTTCTGGCCTAAATATGCCACAAGTTCGTTGAACAATAAGGCATTGGATATGTACAATTTTATGAAGGATGATCCAGAAGCGCTTTTCGCAGGTCTTAATTCTGTAATTGAGCAGACCAAGACTGCAACAAAGCCTAATATCTTCCTTTTTAATATGGATGCCGCTTGCGGATTGTATCAGGATGGAAAGATTGATGCTGAGACAGTTATAGAGACTTACGAGTCTTCTATCGAGTATCTTAATGCTTACAAACCAAAGAATGAAACAGAAGGTCGTATGGTAGCAAAGACTATCGATGATATTGAAAGTCTTTTCATTCAGAGCAAGGTTGCAAGCTGTGAGAATCTTATTGCACTTTTCGGACCTCGTGTAGAGGCTGAACCTAACAATGTGGAACTTGCAAAGAATGTTGTGAGAATGATGAGCATTACTGAGGGATGTACAGATAATGATCTTTATCTCAACGCAGTGACAATGATGCATAATGCAGAACCGTCCCACACTTCAGCCTACTATCTCTACAGACTCTATTCTTCAAAAGATGAAATGGATAAGGCATTGACTTATATGCAGGAAGCAATCGATTATGATGAGTCTGATGCTGCAATAGACGCAGATTATTACTACCAGCAGGCTGCTTATTGCTTCAAGAACGGAAACCCTGCAAAAGCATTTGAGTCTGCTTTGAAGGCTGCTGAGCTTGACGAGGCAATAGCCGGTAAGGCTTATATGCTTGCCGGAACAATCTGGGGTTCACAGTCTTGTCCTGGTGATGATATTTCCAGAAGAGCTCCATATTGGGTAGCTGTAGACTATATGATAAAGGCTAAGAATGCTGACCCTACACTTGCAGAGGATGCGGACAGCTATATCAGCCAGTACAGAACTTATTTCCCGCAGACTGCCGAGGCATTTATGTATGATATTACAGACGGTCAGTCGTATACTGTATCTTGTGCAGGTATGCGTGCAACAACAGTTGTTAGAACACAGAAATAATTTCATTGGAAAAATTTTCAAATATGCTTAAGATGATTGCAACCGCTGCGGCGGTTGCTTTCGTCGTTTATTCTTGCAAGGGAAAACTTGCTGAGGCTGACAGTATCAATCTTGAAGAAACGCCTATGCAGGTCGTGGATAATATGTTTATTGTTCATACGGAAAACGGGCGTATTCAGATGAGGATGGAGGCGGATTTGATGGAAAGATATGAGACTGATACTCTGTCGTACGAGTTGTTTCCAGAAGGTTTTGCCGTTTTCGGATATACTGAAAATGAACTGCTTGAAACTGAGATAGTTTCAGATAATGCCAGACATCTTAAGTATAAGGACGGCCGAGAAAGCTGGGAGGCGTTCGGCAATGTTGTCGTAAGGAATCTTATAAAGCAGGAGGTGATGGAGACTGATACGCTTTACTGGGACCAGAAAAATGAGAGAATATATACACATTGCTATGTCAAGATGTATTCTCCTGACGGCTTTATGCAGGGATATGGTATGGAGTCTGACCAAAGGGCAAGGGATTCACGTATTTTCAATCAGTTCAACAGCTATGGTATCCTTGTCAGAGATAGTACGCAGGTTTTGATTGATTCTGTCAATTTTATTGGACCTTTGCAAAAAAAATAGATGTGTATTGGCAGAAATTTGCTATATTCGCACCCCAATTGCTTGAAAAATATCACAATGCTAATAATTTAAAAATTAAAATAATATGGCAGTTCTTGAAACAATCCGTGTCAAACTCGGAATTCTGATAACAGTGCTCATCGCTGTAGCATTGCTGTCGTTTATCATCGATCCGAGCACGCTTCAGTCTGTGTCTTCTTCAATGTCTTCCAAATATGATGTTGGTAATATTGACGGTAAGGCAATATCCTACAATGATTTTCAGGCTGATGTAGAGAAATTTACAACTATCAATGAAATTATGACAGGCTCTTCTGTAAGCAACGAGCAGCAGCAGATTTCTGTCAGAAATGCAGCTTGGCAGTCTCTTGTTGACAAATATCTTTTTGTTGAAAATGCCAAGGAGGCAGGTATCAATGTAGGTGACGAGGAGATGGTAAAACTCATTTCCGGTGAAGTCAATTCTCCGCTTTTCACTCAGAATCCGGTATTTTTTGACGAGAACGGAAGATTTTCAAAGGAAAGACTTCTTGAATTTAAGAGTTATGTAGATTCTGACCAGACAGGAAGACTCAAGATTTATTGGGATTATCTTCAGAATACAGCCCGTACACAACAGTATTACGGTAAGTATTTCTCTCTTTTCAGTCAGAGTAACATTGTTAATCCTTTGATGCTCACAGAGAAAATAGCAGAGAATAATAATACTTTTGACGTTGAGTTTGTAATGCTTCCTTATGGATATGCTAAAGATAGCACTATCGTCGTATCTGACAAAGAAATCAAGGATTACTACAATGCTCACAAGAAGTTCTACAAACAGAAGGCAAGCAGGGATATTGAGTATGTAGTATTCGAGGTTGTTCCTTCTGCTGAGGATATAGCAGCTGCCAATCAGGCACTCATAGATGTTTATGATGAGTTTGCTGTTGCTGAGAATATGAAGAGTTTCCTTATGGCTAATTCTGACAGACAGTATGATAACCGTTGGTACAAACCAGGCGAGCTCAGAAGTATCGCTCCTGAAGTGAATGACTTCGCTTTCGGTAAGGCAAAAGGTGTTTCCGAGGTTATTGCTAAGGATGACGTATTCTATGCAGTTAGAGTAATGGAGACAGCTATGGTTCCAGACTCTGTATTTGTAAGACATATCCTTCTTCAGGGTGCAGACACTGATAAGGCAGACAGCCTTATGCGTGTTCTTAACTCAAGGAAGAGCTCATTCTCTGAACTTGCTGAAAAATATTCTGCAGACGTAAACCAGACAGCAGAGGAAAAAGGCGACATAGGCTGGATGACACAGAACTATATGATTCCTGGATTTGAGTCAGTTCTGACTGCAAAGGCTGGAGTACCTTTCTTGCTGACTACCCAGTATGGAAAACACATTGTTGAAGTTACCAAGAGAACTACACCAGTTGAAAAGAAGAAAGTTGCAGTTCTCGAGAAGAATGCTGTGGCTGGAAGAGAAACTGTCAACGGATACTATGCTAAGGCTAACGATTTGGCTATCAAGTCAGAAGGCAAATATGAAAACTTCAAGAAAGCTGTTAAGGAAGACGGACTTTATGCTCATCCTTTGAACAGAATGCTCGAGGGTGCTGACAGAATCGGTTCAATTGACAATGCAAAAGAAGTTTCAAGATGGGCTTTTGAGGCTAAAGTCGGCAATGTTTCAAACATCATCACAGTAAACAGCAATTACTTCGTTATAGCTGCCCTTACAGGAATCCACAAGGAAGGATATGCAGATGTGAAGGAGGTTTCATCTTCAATCAGCAATATTCTCTACAATGAGAAGGCTGCAGAAAAGAAAGCTGCTGAAGTAGCTGGTAAGATTGCAGGTCTTTCTGATATGCAGGCAATAGCTGAGGCTCTTGGTACAACTGTAAGTACAAAGGCTGGCGTTGCATTCTCGTCCCTTACTTCTCAGGGTCTTGATCCTAAGTTCATCGGCGCAGCTTCTGTAGCTGAAGACGGCAAGATTTCAGGTCCTGTTGCAGGTAATATAGGAGTTTATGTATACAAAGTCACAGGACGCGATACAGGTGCATTCTATACAGAGGATGATGCCAAGAACCGCGAGGCACAGATGGCTCAGTATTCAAGTCAGATGATTGTCCCTGTTATGATGGATGATGCAGAGGTTGTTGACAACCGTGCCAGATTCTATTGATTGGGAATATTATAAATATACAAATTAAAATGACGGCCTCAGAAAACTGAGGCCGTCATTTGGTTATATAGGATGTTATCTTTTATGAATTGGGTCGGCTTCCTGAATATGGATAACCGACCTTTAGTTAGTGAGGTTATTTCATATTATACGTTGAAGAGGAAGTGCATAATGTCACCATCTTGTACAACATATTCTTTTCCCTCGATTCCGAGCTTTCCAGCGGCCCTGCAAGCGGCTTCTGATTTCAATTCGATGAAATCCTCATACTTGATTACTTCGGCCCTGATAAAGCCTTTTTCGAAGTCTGTATGAATTACTCCTGCTGCTTTTGGAGCTTTGTCTCCTTTGTTGATGGTCCAGGCGCGACATTCATCTGATCCGGCAGTAAAGAATGTTCTTAGGTTCAGAAGAGAGTATGCGCTTTGGATGAGTCTTACGACTCCGGATTCTTCAAGTCCCATTTCTTCAAGGAACATCTGCCTTTCTTCGTAGCTTTCCAACTCAGCTATATCAGACTCTATCTTTGCAGCAATAACCAATATTTCAGCGTTTTCTTCCTTAACGGCTTCCCTGACCTTCTCAACATATTCGTTGCCAGTTTTAGCTGAATTTTCGTCTACATTGCAGACGTACATTACAGGCTTGTTTGTAAGCAGGAAAAGCTCTTTTGCAAGTTGCTTGTCTTCAGGATTGTCGAAAGTGACAGTTCTGCAGGATTTGCCTTGTTCCAGTGCTGCTTTATACTGTATAAGTATATCATAAAGCCTTTTCGCGTTTTTGTCTCCTCCAGCCTGAGCCTGTTTTTGGACTTTAGCCAGTCTGTTCTCTACTGTTTCCAAATCTTTCAACTGAAGTTCGAGATCGATGACTTCCTTGTCTCTGACAGGGTCGACACTTCCGTCTACGTGGACAATATTAGGGTCATCGAAACATCTGAGTACGTGCAGGATTGCGTCTGTTTCTCTGATGTTTGCGAGGAATTGGTTGCCGAGTCCTTCCCCTTTGCTGGCTCCTTTCACCAGACCGGCTATATCCACGATTTCTACAGTTGCCGGAACCACCCTTTTCGGGTTGCATAGATTTTCGAGAACTTCCAGTCTTTTGTCCGGAACTATTGTGGAACCGATATTAGGTTCAATTGTACAGAAAGGGAAATTGGCGCTTTGAGCCTTTCCTGAACTTACACAGTTGAAGAGAGTCGATTTTCCGACATTTGGAAGGCCCACAATACCGCATTTAAGTGACATAGTTTATTGCTTTTAAATTTATTTCGTTTGATTGACCTGCAAAGGTACTTCAAGTTTTTCTTTTTCTTTAGAATCTGTTTAAAAATAATGCAAAAATCTTGTATACCAGTGTTTAAAAACAATTCTATTCAGGCTGTAATAAAGATTTTTCTGTTTTTATATGTAGGTTTTTCTGTTTTACATATTAACGATGTGGCTGTATTGCTAAATTAGTCGAAGGTTTTAAAGTGTAATTTGTAGAATCTGATTCTTATGTCTAATTTGCTTCTGACTATGGTGATACTGTTGCCACTTGTGCTTTTCGGACAGCAGGACGATAGGGGAAAACTGCTTATAATGTTTTGGAATATGGAGAATTTCTTTGACTGGAAAGATGATGGTACAGGTGATTCAGATAATGATTTTTCTTCCGGAGGAAAACGTCGCTGGACTATGTCGAGATTTTACCGTAAAGGTGATTTGGCGGCCAAGGCTATCTTGTGGATTGCCGATAAATATGGGCAAGTTCCTGATGTTATAGGGCTGTGCGAAGTTGAAAACAGGGGAGTATTGTACAAATGGCTCGGCAATTCTGCACTGAGGAAATATGGTTATGGTGTCCTGCATTATGATTCCAGTGATAAACGTGGGATAGATGTCGCCCTGTTGTATAGAAAATCAGTTTTCGACTATGTGTCTTCCTCTGTTGTAGTTCCGCGTGATAAAGGAGAGAAAATGCGTACGAGAGATATACTTCAGGCGTGCCTTAAATCGTCAGATAATGGTAAGGAGTATCATTTTATTGTAAACCATCATCCCTCAAAATTCGGTGGCGGAAAGTATTCGGATTCAAGGAGATATGTGGTTATGGAATCATTGAAATCAGTATGCGACTCGTTGATTTCATCTGATGATTCTGCTCGTGTTATTGTAATGGGTGATTTTAATGATATTCCGTCGGCCGGGCAATTTAAGATGCTGGATGAATTGCTTGATAACAAGTCAGCCGGACTGTATCGCTGTGGAAAGGGAACTATCAGATTCAGAGGCAAGTGGGATTTGATTGATATGTTTTTTACAGACAAGTTAACTTCACTTGTTTCATCTATGGATATAGTTCAAATTCCGTTTCTGATGGAATGGGATAATACTTTCGCAGGTTTCAAGCCAATGAGAACTTATTCAGGCCCGCGCTATATCGGAGGTGTCAGTGACCACTGTCCTGTAGTTTTAACTGTTTTTGGCTGGTAATGCTTGATTATCACTTGATAATGTCGACTTTATTGCATATATTTGGATGATTTTTATCGTAGATTCATATTCGGATTTTTTTATATACTAACATAAATAACACAATGAGACAGAGAATAGCTGAAAAATTCAATACGCTTTTTCAGTCTGAAGGTGATTTTTTCGCTTCGGCTGGTCGTATAAACCTGATAGGGGAACATACTGACTATAATGGGGGTTTTGTTTTCCCTGGAGCTATTGATAAAGGAATGATAGCTGAAATTAAATTGAATGACACTGGAAAAGTGCGTGCTTATGCACTTGACCTTGATGAATATTGTGAGTTTGGCCTTGAGGAAGAGGATGTTCCGGCACAGAGCTGGGCGAGATATATCTTCGGTGTATGCCGTGAGACAATCAAGAGAGGGGGAGTTATCTCAGGCTTCGATACAGTGTTTGCAGGAGATGTCCCTCTTGGTGCCGGAATGTCATCGTCCGCTGCTCTTGAGAGTACTTTTGCATTTGCCTTGAATTATTTGTTCAATCTTGATATTGACAAGTTTGAGCTTGCGAGAATAGGTCAGAGTACCGAACATAACTATTGCGGCGTAAATTGCGGTATTATGGACCAGTTCGCTTCCGTATTCGGCAAAAAAGGTCATCTGATGCGTCTTGACTGCCGTTCTATGGAATTTGAATATTTCCCGTTTGATCCTGCAAAATACGGTTACAAACTTGTGCTGCTCAACTCTAAAGTGAAACACGAGTTGGTAGGTTCTCCTTATAACAAGCGCAGAGAATCTTGTGAGAGAGTTGCTGCTGCCCTTGGACAGGAATTTCTTCGTGGTGCGACTATGGAACAGCTTGAATCAGTCAAGGATAGGATTTCTGAAGAAGATTATATGAGAGCACGTTATGTAATCGGTGAAGAAAGAAGGGTTCTGGATGTGTGTGATGCTCTTCAGAAAGGAGATTACGAAACAGTCGGAGCACGTATGTATGAGACTCACTGGGGTATGTCAAAGGATTATGAAGTATCTTGTGAAGAGCTTGATTTCCTTGCCGAAGTTGCAAAAGAATGTGGTGTCACCGGTTCGCGCATAATGGGCGGCGGATTCGGAGGATGTACCATCAACCTCGTGAAGGAAGAACTTTATGATTCGTTTATAGAGAAAGCAAAATCTGCATTTGCCGGAAAATACGGACACGAGCCAGAGGTAATTGATGTTGTTATCAGTGACGGGGCACGTAAGCTGGATTAGTTCAGAGCTTCGTTCCGCTTTTTGCGAAATTATATTGAAATTATATCCAAGGGGCAGGAGTCAAGTTGACTCCACCCTGAAAAAGAAAATGGGATTGGCTTGAAAATGTCAGCCAATCCCATTTATAGTATGTCTGTTATCCGGCTCAGACCATTTTTGATGCAAGCCAGTTGCTGTCGATTGTTGCGAATCCGTCTTCCGGATTCATCTGAGGGTTACGCTGAAGGATTCCTTCGCAGTCCTGATATACATTCCATCCAATATTTACACCTGACATTTTACCGTCCTGAGGGAACATCAGAGTAATCATTCTGCTTTCATCTTCTCCTTCACATCTGTAGAAATGGAATTTAGCTGAGAATAGTGCTTCCTGACGGTCTTTACCGGTTATTTTTGAAATCATTTCAAGTTTAGTCACATATTTGCACATTTCCAAAACGACATCATCAAGTCCGGCATCTTTAATCAGGACTTTTTCCATCAGTTCTCCCATATCTGTTACGCGGCGCAAAGTGTAGCCTCCCATTGCTTTGGTATGCATTGTTATGGCCTGCATCTGGGTCTCTGAAATATCCCCTTCCGGAAGGAGCCATACCATTAGTTTTGATACGGGGTCGTGATACAGGGTCTCATATTTAGCAAGATTCACTTGTCCGCAGTGCGGGCACTCCCAAAGGAATAGTGAGCCATTCTTTACTTTTTCCTTAAGTTCAGGATTTTCCGATGTATTTATACTTCTGTAGATAGCTATATTGTGCTTTTCCCCGCATTTGCTGCACGGTGCGGCGGCTTCTTTTATAATTGACATTATTGACTGTTTTAAATGTTTGCTTTGCAAATATAACCTTTTAACTTGAAATCCTGAATTCTCATTGAATGTTGTGAAACAGTGATTTTTATGGCAAGTATACCTGATTTTAGAAGGATACACTGAATACCGGACCGATGAAGAAGCGTCCTGCTTCAGGATCAATATTGTGTCTGATGGTCTTGAACTTGCCGTTGAAACTTCCGTTAAATGAAGCTGTAACTCCGATAGAGCAAGGCCATTCTATCCATACTAATGTCTTCAAATCGAAAGTAGCTGACAAACCTACGGAATACAATGATAGTTTTTTAAAGAAAGCCATATCGAAATGAGGGGTTAGAACCAATCTTTTCACATAGATGAAAGAGCCTCCGATAGGCCATTCCCCCGTGTAGATAGGTATTGCATAATCAGCTGTGAATTTGATGCTCCAAGGACTTGCTGTAGCTGTATACGACTGGAGGTTAGCAGCTTTCGAAAATCCGCGCGGCAGTGTGTTTGTAAGATTCTGTGCAAAGTAGCGTTTGGATATGAGTTTCTGCTGATAAAGGAAAGATATTTTTGTGCCTTGTTCCCTTGTTATTCCTGGCAGATATCCGTATGCGTATGCATATCCGGTCGGTGACATAAAAATCCCTTCTGACAAAGAGCCTGCAGCACCAAGTTCTGCACCGAATCCCCATCTTGGATAGGCAGCGGAATTTGGAGTAGGGAGGGAACTGTAGAATCTTACAGAGCCCGTCAGACTTTGCATTGCCTTTGTACGTTTTCCTGGGATTACATCTATAATCTGTATGCTTCCAGGAATACCATCGAGACTGGTTACAGGTATTTTCTTGTCAAAGCGGTCGTTTGATATGCTGTATGTAAGTTTTGGTACAAGACCTCTGTACCATCCACCAGAATTGAAGGCAAATGGTATGTAGGCTGAAAATCTGGCTTGCACTGACGGTATGTCAATTCCTTCCGAGCGCAGATAAAGTCCTGTTGTGCCATTTTGTACTACAGCCCTGTTAGTGTAAAGTCTGGCAGCCCTGTCGTTGAAGTCTATCGATGCCTCCAATACCGGATACCATCCTGAGTATGTTAGCTTTGCGTGGGCTCCGTGTCTCCATTTGGATCTGTCGTAAGGGTCCTTGTGGGCAGAATAGCCGAATTCTCCTACTGCCGTTGCAAGTCTGTTTTGTATTATGCCAGATGCTCCAAGCGATATTGCCTGGAATACCTTGTCGAATGACATATTCATTATATTGTTTGGACTTACATAGAAAGGAGCCCAGGAATGTACATTGAAAACGTGCCCTGCCTTGCTGTATTTTTTAGGTTCACTGATTTCCACAGGTTCCGAACTGATAAATTCCACCCCTTTTTCCGAGGCATATTGTTTTTCAAGTTCCGTGAGTCGTTCCGCGAGGAAATATTTGTGTTGTGGTATGTATTCAGTTGTGTCTTTACGCAGGCTTTCTTTATCTGTACATACAAGAATTTTTCCCTTGACAGAAGGTTTTGAAAAATACACATTCCCATCAGTCTCAGATATTGCATAATCATAAAGTCCGAACCTTGAGCGTGTTTCCCTTATCAGACTTCCGGATTTGAAGTCAAGCCTGTATAGTTCGTTTTCTCCGTCCAAATCGCTTGTGAATGTAAGTCCGCCTTCGCATTCATTCAGATTGTCTATCATTACAGGTTGTGGTGATAGGATTTCTTCCCACTTGATGTTGTCCGTGTCAAAACGGTAGATTCCATAACCATTGTCGGAAACGGCACTTGCGAAAAGTCCGTCTTCAGACCAGGCTGTCTGCACCAGTTGGAGAGAGTCAGGAGCCTGATACGAAATCATTCTCTGTCCTGTAGTAGCGTCAAGGATTGTGATTCCGGTTATTCCTGACGGATTATATTGGGTTGTGGAAACCAGATTGCCTCCCGGAGATGTTTCAGGATTATGGAGAAGTTTCCAGTTGCGGAACGTAGTAACTTTTCCTGTATGTATATCCAGGCAGTGTATCAGACTTCTTGATTTGAGACTCCATCTGATGTCTCTTGTACTTTCGCTCCACCATATTCTGGAGGTTTTGTCACAATATTCGAGTTTGCTGATATTTCCGGATATATTTCTGACAAACTCTTCGTTGCCGAATTTGTCTATTTTGATGAGTTCAGGACTGTTCAGATACCCTGATTTCACTGTATACAGACCATTTGAGGTACTGACGCTCTTGCTATAATTCGTATAAAGTTTCTGTTCCTTTGATATGTTTTTAGTTGTGATGTATGGTGCTCTGGCATCTGCCTGTTCTGTCCATATACGGCTTAGTGAATCGCATATCACCTGGAATGTCTTGTTCTTGTTTTTGCCTGATAATGACTTGATTGTGGCGTTTTCTCCGTCGAACCTGTAAGGACGCCTGGCTACAAAGTCATACATCCTGTGTGTGAAGTCTGAACAGTTGTAAAATGTCTTGACTCCTCCAGTCGTGATATACCCGAGTGCGTAATAATCCGGTGTATAGAATCTTTGGGAGCCGTGTCTCCATTTTACCCAGTCTCTTCTGATACCTTCATCAAATGCAACCCTGTAGTAGTTTAGGAAATCAGCAACACGTCCTCTTCCGGAAGGTGAATACACAGTTTCCGTTATTACTGCATCTCCTTCTATTGTTGCCATTCCCGGGTATACTAAAGATGCCAGAATGTTGAACATCTCCCCGAAGAACCAGTTAAACGGTTTCAGGGCCTTTGTCATACCGAATTGCATTTGTGTTACGTGTCTGGATTCGTGTATTGACAGCATTTTGTACCAGGGCAGAGGCTCAGGAGAATATGGTGACGGCAGTGTGAACAGGTCCATTCTTTTGGGAGCCCAGGCCACTGAGCCGTTCTCTCCATACCACGTGTGCAGGACTACAGGCATCTTTGTATTCCATCCTCCGCTTACTGGATAACCAGAAGTGAGAGATACCGAACTTGAGTACTTTTCAAGATTGAACGCGTATTTTCTGGCCAAAGCCTCGTTTTCCTCAGGATAAATCACTTTGAAATGATTGGTTTCTATGTACTTCCATCTCAGCATTCCAGGGTCGTCTCCCGTGACGTAGAACTGGGCATCTGCAATGTATGGAATTAGAAATGATACTAATAGGAGTATGATATATTTTACGAAACGGTCGAATTTCATATATAATTGAACAAGCTTTTGTTTTGCAGGGGGCGCAAATCTAATTATTTTTTATATTTTTGTGCAAATTTACAAATCTTTAACACTTCGTGATTATCTGCTAGCCTAAGATTTTTTACTTTATGAATATTGTCCTACAAATATTTACGCTAATCGGAGCTCTCGGTATGTTCCTTTACGGAATGACGCTGATGAGCGAAGGACTTCAGAAGACAGCAGGGGACAGACTTCGTTCGTTTCTTGCTTCGATGACTTCAAACGCATTCAAGCGCGTTTTGACAGGTCTTGGTATTACTGCACTGGTTCAGTCATCTTCTGCTACAACTATTATGGTTGTCAGCTTTGTAAATGCCGGCCTTCTAACACTCGGGAATGCCATAGGTGTGATTATGGGTGCCAATATCGGAACAACTCTGACAGCCTGGGTCACGGCACTTGGATTTTCTGTTGACATTTCCGTATTTTCCGTGCCTCTGATGGCTCTTGGTTTCATCTTGACATCATCCAAGAAGCAAAAGAACAAAAGTATAGGAGAGTTTGTGATTGGATTTGCTATAATGTTCCTCGGACTATCGTTTATGAAGTCGTCGGCGGGAGCACTTTTAAGCAATAAAGATGCCTTGCTTGTATTTTTCTCACATTTCACCCAATTCGGATTCTGGTCTGAGCTGATTTTCCTTTTTGCCGGAGCCATTCTGACAATAGTTCTTCAGGCATCGAGTGCGACGATGGCAATTACTATGCTTTTGGCCACATCCGGACTGATTGATTTCCAGCTTGCCTGCTCTATGGTGCTCGGAGAGAATATAGGAACCACTATTACAGCAAATATGGCAGCATCAGTAGGTAACACTTCTGCCAAGAGAGCTGCAAGAGCACATACGGTATTCAATGTGTTCGGTGTGATATGGATGCTCATCATTTTCGGACCATTCCTTAAACTCGTGGGAGTAATCATCGAGGGAATGGGGCTGCAGAATCCTCTTCTTGCGGATTTTACACAACCGGGAGCGGACAAATCATTGCTTTACGGAATATCGATGCTCCATACTCTGTTCAATATAACGAACACTATGCTTCTTATCTGGTTCGTGCCTTATATTGAGAAACTTGTGACTTGGATGGTCAAGGCTCCGGAAGGAAGCGAGGAGGTATTCAGACTAAAATTTATTCAGGGAGGTCCTCTCAGCACAGCCGAACTCTCACTAAACGAAGCACAACAGGAGATTATACATTTTGCGGAAATATGCCGCAACGGTTTTGGATATGTCCGCAAGGCAATAAACGAACAGGATCCTGCCAAATTTGATGAGCTCTACCAGAAACTTGTCAAATATGAGGAAATTACCGACAGGATAGAATTTGAAATCGCGTCCTATCTGAACGAGGTATCCAAGAACGAGATTTCCGAAGAAGCAGCAGACAGGATCAAGTCAATGTACAAAATTATTGGCGAGATGGAGTCTCTTGGCGATTCTGGAGAAGCTGTAGGACGTATTCTCAAACGTAAGAATATACACGGAAAAGTATTTGACAAGACTATCCTCGACAGGTTGAACCAGATGATGGATATTGTCCAAAATGCATATGAAGTGATGATAGCAAACCTCAAAAACGAGGAATTGCACGATATTACCAATGCTCAGAATGCAGAGTACAATATCAATGTATGCAGGAACAACTTGCGTGAGGAACATATTGTGAATATCGAAAATAACAGCTACAACTATCTTACAGGAGTCTATTATATGGATGTCTTGTCTGAGCTGGAAAAACTCGGCGATTTTATGATTAATATTTCGGAAGCAGCAGCCGGAAGCAAAAGATATTGATTATGAAAAGGAACGTTTGCTTTATTTTAGTGACGTTTTTACTGATAGGGTGTAATGGACGCGGTCATAAGGAATTGGCCGCGTCTTTTCCCATAATTACGCCTCCTGCAATGATGGATGATGCTCAAGACAGAGCCGACTATATGGCAATTCATTTCTGGGATGCCTATACGGATTTGTCCCGAAAATATTCTGCCGATACATCTCTTGCAGGTGGTGTCGGACGCAAAGAAGTTGAGCGTAAATTCGCTGATTGGGCCTCTTATCTCGGGATGGTTGATTTCGGCACAGCTGTAAAGTCTGTAGAAACTCTTTACGCCAAAGTCTCCGGATGTGAAGCCAGGGATACATCTTCCAATATATTCGAATCCATTAACAAGCTGGTGCAGAAATATTTGTATGATCCGAATTCACCGTTTCGTAATGAGGACCTTTACGGCACCTACGCCGCATTGCTTTCACAAAGTCCTTTTATAGGCGAAACTTCCAAAGGTATATATGCTTATGATGCCGGACTTTGTGCCAAGAACAGAACCGGTACCAGGGCGGCTGATTTCAGATTCAGGGATATTAGCGGCCGCAGCTATACATTGTACGGCATAAAAGCGGACTTTGTGTTGATATTTTTCAGCAATCCCGGCTGTAATGCCTGTTTGGAGATAATCGAAAATATGAAGTATTCAAAGGAAATGGATTATCTTATTTCGACAGGGCAGCTGGTGGTTGTGAATCTTTATATTGATGAAGATATTGAAGCCTGGAAATCATATATGCCTGTATATCCGGACAGTTGGTACAACGTGTTTGACCCTGACTATGTCATAAGGACGGATCTCCTTTATAATATAAGGGCCATACCTTCATTGTATCTGCTGGACAAGGATAAAAATGTGCTTATGAAGGATGCTGTGCCGGAAAACGTTTTCTCATTTTTTAATGCTTATATACAAGGATTATGAATATAACGACGGAACTTTGGGGCAAATCTGCCTGTGGCAAGGAGATATATCTCTATACAGTCACGAATGAATCTGGTGCATATGTCAAACTTTCCTCGGTCGGTGCCGGAATAGTTGCAATCTGTGTTCCTGACAAGGATGGCAAATTGGATGATGTCGTTTTGGGCTATCCTGATCCGATGAGTTATTTCGGAGACTGCCCTTGTGCCGGCAAAGTACCTGGAAGATATGCGAACCGTATTGCCGGAGGGCGTTTTACGCTTGAAGGAAAAGAGTACGGACTTCCAATCAACAATGGGCCGAATCACCTTCACGGAGGTCCTGAAGGGTTTCAGAACAAAGTCTGGGAAAGCCGCATCAATGGTAATGCCATAGAGTTCCTTTATTATTCAGAAGATGGGGAAATGGGCTATCCGGGTGCATTGAAGGCTGTTGCGCGCTATGACTGGAGCGAAGAGAACGAACTCAGGCTGACCCTTACGGCAGAATCAGATGCTCCTACGGTAGTGAATCTTACCAATCACGCATATTTCAATCTTGACGGGGAAGGCAGCGGCAGCGTGCTCGGGCACGAACTTCGCCTGAATGCTTCCGAATACCTGCCTACTGATGAGACACTTATACCTCTTGGAGAGAGTGTACCTGTTGCGGGGACTCCTATGGATTTTGTGACAGCTAAAACATTGGGAAGGGATATAAATGCAGATTTTCCGGCATTGAAATATGGTAAAGGTTACGATAACTGTTTTGTGATTGACGGAGCAGAGCCTGGACAGCTGCAGGAGGCAGCATATCTTCATTCTTCAAAGAGTGGCCGTACATTGTCTGTCTATACCACACAGCCTGGAGTACAGATTTACACAGGAAATTGGCTTGCTGGTAGTCCGGCAGGCAAATGCGGACGTAGTTACAATGATTATGATGGAGTTGCAATAGAGTGCCAGAATTTTCCGGATGCACCAAACAGGGAGGATTTTCCGTGTGCCGAGCTTTATCCTGGTGAAGTCTATGAGGAAGCCATTATCTTTGCTTTTTCAGTAGAAGAATAACTGTCGAAGAATAATGAAACAATATTTGGATCTGTTGAGACATATCCGTGAAAACGGAACTATGAAAAGTGACCGTACAGGTGTCGGTACGCAAAGTATTTTCGGTTATCAGATGAGATTCGATCTCAGCAAGGGATTTCCTTTGCTGACAACAAAGAAAGTACATTTGAAATCAATCATTTACGAACTTTTGTGGTTTATTTCAGGAGACACGAACATTAAGTATCTCAAAGATCACGGAGTCAGCATCTGGGACGAGTGGGCAGATGAGAACGGAGATCTTGGTCCGGTTTACGGGCATCAGTGGAGAAGTTGGCCTTCACCAGACGGAGGAACAATCGACCAGTTGTCACAAGTTATAGAAACATTGAAGAAGAATCCGGATTCGAGAAGGATGATAGTCTCTGCCTGGAATGTTGCGGAAGTGGAAAAGATGGCTCTTCCTCCTTGCCATACTATGTTTCAGTTTTATGTGGCAGACGGAAAACTTTCCTGTCAGCTTTATCAGAGGAGTGCGGATGTGTTCCTTGGAGTGCCGTTCAATATAGCCTCTTATGCGCTTCTGACTATGATGATTGCTCAGGTTTGCGGTTACGAGCCTGGTGAATTCATACATACGACAGGAGATACTCATATCTATGTAAATCATTTCGAACAGGTTGCATTGCAGCTTTCGCGTGAGCCGAGACCTCTTCCTGTGATGAAGATAAATCCGGATGTAAAAAACATATTTGATTTCCGGTACGAGGATTTTGAATTGGTAGGTTATGATCCATATCCAAGGATTCCGGCACCTGTGGCCGTATAAATGCTATATTGATTATATATTGGACAGATGATACTTACAATAATTGCAGCAGTAGCGGATAATCTTGCAATAGGACGTTCCAACGCACTTCTGTGGCACATTTCGGAAGATTTGAAATTTTTCAAGCAAAATACTTCGGGATGTGCAGTCATAATGGGACGCAAGACATTCGAGTCAATCGGAAGGCCTCTTCCGAAACGGCTCAATATAGTTATTTCCAGAGGCTTTGAGGCTCCTGACGGTGTCCTTGTAGCTTCGTCTCTCCAGGAGGCGTTGACGTTGGCACAGGAGGCTGGTCCTGGGTTTGGAATGTCACCGGATGAGGTTTTTGTCATAGGTGGCGGACAGATTTATGCAGAAGCTGTCGGATGTGCTGACAGAATGATTCTGACACACGTCCATACCGTCATAGAAGATGCAGATACGTATTTCCCTGCATTCAATACCAAGGATTGGAAAGAAGAATCCCGTTCCGGTCTCAAGTGTGATGAAGAAACTGGTTTGGACTTTGAATTTGTTACGTATTCAAAACAGTAATTCCCAAGATATTCATTCGGACAAGCGTTTTGCCGGATGTGTACTGTTAAGCTCCCGATATCAATTTTGCAGCAATCAGATTTAAATTTTTTCTGATTTCTCCAATTTATTGATATACGGGAGTTTAATGTAAATATAAGATTTTTGTTCATCCCAGTATTGTCGTATATTGGGATTTTTTTTGTATCTTGCGGGATTTTATTAGAAAATTGTTAACTCCAAATTAACTTTTACTTTATTTAAAAACGTATGAAATCAGTAAAGTGGTTTGTTGCAGGTATCCTTTTGACGATTCTGAACTGTGCATCGGTATTTGCTCAGAATCAAGAGATTAAGGGTCTTGTTACAGATGAAGAAACGGGAGAACCTATCCCATTTGCTTCTGTAATGGTCAAAGGTACAACAATTGGTGTATCTGCCGATGCAGACGGTATCTACAAAATTTCTGTTCCTGTAGGAGCGGATCATCTTCTTTCTTTCAGTTCTATTGGCTATCTGACTCAGGATATTCCTGTTGGAAGTAAGTTGGAAATCAATGTTTCCTTGCTGCCTGATGTCAATACTCTTGAAGAGACTATGGTCGTGGCGTTCGGTACAGCTACAAAAGAGTCGTTTACAGGTTCCGCAGCTGTTGTCAAGTCGTCGGATATTGCCAAAGTACAATCTACCAATGCAACCCGTGCGTTGGAGGGAACTGTTGCAGGTGTGCAGATGACAACTGTTTCCGGTATGCCAGGCGCATCTCCAAGTATCGTAATTCGCGGTATCAGTTCGATTTCTGCAGGTTCAGATCCTTTGTACATTGTGGATGGTGCTCCATACGCCGGAAGTCTCAGCAATATCAACCCTGCGGATATCGAGTCTATGACTGTCCTTAAGGATGCTGCTTCGAATGCTCTGTATGGTGCGAGAGGTGCCAATGGAGTCATTATGATTACTACCAAGAAGGCCAAGACTCAGGATGCAATAGTTAATTTCGATATGAAGTTGGGATGGAACTCCAAGGCTTTGAGAGAATATGACTATATCAAAGATCCTGCGCAGTACTATGAGCTTCATTACAAGGCACTTAAGAATTATCAGATGAATCAGGGACTTGCTGACTTCGATGCTCACCTTAAGGCAGAGAGCCTGCTTACAGGAAGCCCGATGAATGGCGGACTTGGATATAATGTATATGATTATCCTGATAATGAGTTACTTATAGGTTATGATGGAAAAATCAACCCGCACGCAAAATTGGGAAGGGTAGTCAACTACAATGGTCAGGACTATCTGATGACTCCTGATGACTGGTTGGATGAGGCTTACAGGAATTCAATGAGACAGGAATACAACCTTAGCGTTACCGGCCGTAATGACAAGACATCTTTCTATGCTTCAGTTGGTTATCTCAAGGATAACGGAATCGTTAGAAATTCGGATATTGAGCGTATAACCGGACGTCTGAAAGCTGATTATCAGGCTAAAACCTGGCTCAAGATGGGAGCAAATGCAGCTTTCACTCACACTGAGATGAGTAATGGTAACGGCGGAGAAGGTGAGGCAGGAAGTACAGCCAACATATTTTCAGCAGTCAATGCAATTGCCCCTATCTACCCTCTTTACATCAGGGACGGTTCGGGACAGATTATGTATGATAAATACGGTTACCAAAGATACGACTGGGGAGACAGAACCAATGCCGGTATGGAACGTCCTGCTTTGGCGAGAGCCAATCCTTTCCAGCTTCTGGAACTTGACAAGAGTACAAGTGAAGGTAACTCATTCAATGTTACCGGTTTTGCAGAGGTGACTTTCCTTAAGGATTTCAAGGTTACTGTCAATGCCGGTTTCGCTCTTAACGAAGCTCGTGCAACAAATTTGAAGAATAATCTTTACGGACAGTTCGTTGCCAGTGGTGGAGCTATTTCCAAAGCGCATTCACGAAGTACTGATTTCAACTTGCAGGAATTGATTTCATACGACAAGACAATAGGTGTTCACCATATCAGTGCTTTGCTTGGTCACGAGAACTATAATGCCAAAACTTATGGTTTGAGTGCAATCAAGAACAAAATCGTGTCTTTGGACAATTTGGAGCTTGGTGGAGCTGTGATAGATGGAAAAGGTGCCAGCTCAAGTTTCGGCGAGTACAATAGTGAGGGTTATTTCCTCCGTGCTCAGTATGACTATGACAACAGAGTATTTACCAGTGTTTCATATCGTAGGGATGCATCTTCAAGATTCCATCCTAAACACCGCTGGGGTAACTTCTGGTCTGTCGGTGCAGGTTGGCTTATCAACCACGAGCCTTGGTTCAATGCCTCTTGGGTTGATATGTTGAAAATCAAGGCTTCTATCGGTTCTCAGGGTAATGACAATATCCCTAACTACCTCTATATGGATATGTATGAGGTGACCAACAGCAATGATCAGGTAGCAATCGGATTTATGCGTAAAGGTAACGAGAATATTACCTGGGAAACAAATACCAACTTCAATGTCGGTGCTGATTTCGAATTCCTTCAGGGAAAAATCAGCGGAGGTGTTGAATACTTCTATAGAAAGACTTCTGATATGCTCTTCCTGTTCACTGTTCCTGCTTCTCTTGGATACAGCGGATATTATGACAATATCGGAGATATGAGAAATGCCGGAGTTGAGCTTTCATTGAATTTCAATCCTATCAGGAAGAGAGATCTCAACTGGAACATTTATCTCAATATGACTCATTACAAGAACAAGATTACAATGCTTCCTTCTGAAAGAAAGACAAGAGTAATTGAGGGACACGGCGGTTTTGCTTCCGGAAACAGGTTCTTGGGTGAGGGACTCGCTCTGAATACATTCCTTCTTCCTAAATATGCAGGCGTAGAGCCTTCTACCGGTTTGCCGATGTGGTATAAGGATGTTTATGCTACTGATGATAAAGGTAATGTAATCAAAGACGGAAGCGGTAATCCTGTTGTTTCCGGTAGAGAGACTACAACCAAATACTCGGATGCTACCGAATATCTTTGCGGTGATCCGACTCCTGCTGTTTATGGTGGTTTCGGTACAAGCCTTGACTTCCACGGATTTGATTTCTCTATACAATTTACATATCAGATAGGCGGTCTCGCATACGATAATGCTTATGCATCTTTGATGGACAGCCCTAATCCTCAGGGAAAGATGGGTGGTAATTTCCACAAAGACATATTGAACGCCTGGACTCCACAAAATACAGGCAGCAATGTTCCGAGATTCGTTTACAGCGACAACAACATCGCGGCTTCTTCTGACCGCTTCCTTACAGATGCAAGTTATTTGAATATCCAGAATGCCCAGTTGGGTTATACATTGCCTCACAATCTGACACGAAAGATAAAGATTGACAGGATAAGGATTTATGTTGCTTGTGACAACATTGCATATTTTTCACGCAGAAGAGGTTTGGACCCTCGCCAGAGTATCAGTGGTGCAACTTCAAATGAGTTCACTTCACCGGTCCGCACGCTTTCAGGTGGTCTTACTGTAACTTTCTAACAATCAAGGAGAAATTTCTATGAAAAATATAACATTGAAATTGTCTGCGCTCGCGGCTGTATTGGTTATATCTGCCGGCTGTGTTAAGGAGACTTTCCCTCACGGAGGGGCGATGACTGAAAACCAGATAGACAAACTGGAGCAGTCTACCGAGTATATGATCAACTTTCTTTCATCGAGTATGATGGCGTCAGAGACGATGGGGTATGATCTTCCGACAGACTTCGGTATCGGCTCTATCCATATAATGACTGAGTTTATGCTTGAGGATTTGGCGTGTATGGCCAGCAATACCGGTTATTTGTGGTATAGTGACTATGCAGCTTGTGCTTATCAGGGCTCAGAGTATGTATACTGTTCTTACTTTTGGGAGTGCTTCTATTCCTGGATTAAGATTGCCAATGACGTGATTTCACGTATCGATCCTAAGTCAGAGATTGAGTCGGAGCGTACAATTCTAGGACAGGCTTATGCTTACAGGGCATATTATTATCTGAATCTTGCCAGAATGTATGAGCCTAAAAAGAACAAATATAAGGATGTCTCTGCTGTCGAGGGGCTGACTGTTCCTATTGTTACTGAAAAAACAACCGAGAAAGAGGCTACAAACAATCCTCGTGCATCTGTTGAAGCAATTTATGAATTCATATTCAGCGATTTGGATAAAGCTTATGACTTGCTGAAGGGAAAGAGTATTTCGTATACAATGCCATCTGAAACAATGGTTAATGTACTTTATGCCCGTGCATATCTTGAGAGAGGTGCTGCAGGTGTTGAAGATGCTTATGAAAAAGCCATCGAATATGCTGACAAGGTTATTCTTGAGTCAGGAAGGACTCCTTTGACTGCAAGCCAGTGGCACGATCCGGTAAACGGATTCAACAATGGACAAGTGAACAATTCCTGGATTTGGGGATTGACTTGTAACAGTGCAATCCAGCGTAACCTCGGTACTTTCATCGATCAGATGTCACCGGAGGCTCAGTGGGGATATTCTACAATTACCGACCTTGGAATCAATAAGGATCTTTATGACCAGATTTCAGATAAGGATTTCAGAAAATACTCATATTTCGATCCTAAGGGAATGGAGTTCTATCCATATCAGCTTGCCGGTACACCAGAAGAGCAGTATAACCGCCTCAATGGTAACCCGGCACTTGGTCTGATGCCTCTCAAGCCTTATCAGAGCTTCAAGTTCAGACCTAATGACGGCAATGTTACAGACTTCACTATCGGTAACGCTGCAGATTTGTGTATGATGAGAGTCGAGGAGCTTTATTTCATAAAAGCTGAGGCTCAGGCACAGCTTGGACTTCTTGATGATGCTTCCCAGACACTTGATAAATTGGTAAATACCAGATATGAAGACAACTCTTACGACAGTTCACGCAAGACCTATGACAAAGAAGTGTTCATTGACGAACTTCTTCTTCAGAAACGTATAGAGTTCTGGGGTGAGGGTGTGTTGTTCTACGACTACAAGAGACTGGACAGAGGTATAACAAGAGCATATAGCGGCAGCAACCACGCAGCTGACTTTGCTCTGAATACAGACGGACGTTCTCCTCAGTGGAACTTTGTCATCACAAGGTTGGAATATCAGTCCAACACCGGTATTACAGATGCGACAAATAATCCTGATCCATCTGACTTTATTGAACCGACACCTATTATGTAGGAATACCAAATGAATATGATTATGAGAACATTATATAGATTGGCTTCAGGTCTGGCTTTTATTCCTTTTATCTTCAGTTCCTGTGTTAGTGAAATGAATGATGACAGGATGAATGGTTCCGAAGACTGCCAGGGAATATATTTCCAGACGATGAAAACACAGGATATCGAGTTGGATGCCGGAGATGAAAAGGAATTGACTTTCAAGGTTTACCGTAAGATGAAAGACAATCCTGAGGAACTTACGGCTGTCAAAGTGCCTGTAAAATTCGAGTCTTCCCGTCTTGAGAGTGGTGAGAAAGCATTTACAATGACCGACATTGTATTTGAAGAGGGTGCAATCGAGACAGAGTTTACTGTCAAGTTCCCGGAGGCTCAGATAGGAGTGTCTTACAAATGCTCTATCGCTGTGACAGATCCATCTTTCGTTTCCCTTTATTCAAAGGATCAGACAAGGTTGAATTTCAATGTTACCCGTGTAAATTGGATTCCATTGAAGGGACCTGGTGGAGAAAACAGCGGAATCTTCTGCGACGGACTTGTGTGCGAGATGCTCAATAATATGAGACCATACCTGAAGAAATCCATAAAGATGGAGTATCGTTCCGATAAGAAGGGTATTTACAGAATCCTTAATCTTTATGACGAGGATTATCTGGCTGCAATGATGTCCATCCCTTCCGAGATGATTTCCCAGACTGGTATCAAGTTCAAAAGGACAGCTATCGTTATCGATGCTTCTGATCCTAAGCGAGTTGTATGGAAGAGGGGACCGATAGGTTTCGAGATAGGAACCGGTGATATTTCTTTCTTCTCTATGGTACCGGAGTTTTATCCCGGACTTACTTCAGCTGATGCTCTTTATGGTACTATGACAAATGGTGTAATCAAGTTTGCTCCATTCGGTATAGGTTTCGAGACAGGAAACGGTACCATATTCTCAATATTGAACAGGGCTGGCAAAACCAAGATTGTATTGCCTGGTTATGAAGATGAGGAATACGATCTTGTTGTCAAAGCTGGTATATCAGATAAGGAGGGTCTTCTCCCTATATCTATTTCGAGAGGAAGCGACATCGAGACAATCAAATATACAATAGTTCAGGGTTCTGTTCCTGCTTTGGGTATTGTAAAGACTGCGGATAAGATTGCAGCCGGTACAATTGAAGCTGAAACACTCCCTGCAAAAGCAAAGGAATTGAAGGTTTCTCTTAAGGAAACAGGTGTTTACACTGTTGTATTCGCTGGATTCAATGAGGCTGGAAAATATGTTGCCAATGCAGGAACTGCCATATCTTATGTGGCTAAAGGTGATGAAAAACCAGTAGTTCTGAGCTGTGGTCTCATCGTTTCGGACAAATATGCCTCACAGGGTGCTACTGCTGAAAATTCAGTAGAAATATTCATCTCCGGAAAAGATTTGACAGAGGTTCATTACGGACTTTTCCCTAAGGCTCTTTACGATTCTATGCCAGAGGATGTTGAGACAGCAGTTAAACTTACTCAGGCTGTACCGGACAAACAGCTGAATCTTATCAATTCATCTGTTTGGTCAGGTGTAATTGGCGATTTGAATGCAGGTACTGAGTATATACTTGTTGTTTCGGCCCGCAATGGTTATTCAGAAAAGATAACTACTTACACAGCAACTACTGAAGGACGCTTTGACCCACTTCAGGCAGATTACTTCAAAGCTTCATTGAAGAAAGATGCTACCAAGCAGGATTTCATCAACAAGAAGATGTATCTGTACCAATACAATAAGGAAGATGACAAACGTGTCAAACTCGGAGAGGTAAGACTTACCGATGGCGGTCAGATGGAAGCTGAAGGCAAGATAGTAGAGATGATTGACATCGAGGGTATCTGGACAGCAGCTGCAGTTGATGACGGCAAGTTCAAGATTGCAAAAGACGTGACCAGATTCGTATTTATGGATGGTCTTATCTATAACTGGAAGTCGGCTTACGGAAGTGTGACAGCAGAGCTTGTCAATCCGGAAGACAATAAGCCTTTCCTTCACACAGCTCCTGGTGGAATGGTTTCAGTATTCCAGTCAGGTACTATCGCTCCTATTCCGTTGAGCTATGTAGGAGGTATAACCAAGGAAGGAAACATAGCGTTTATGGATAGCGAGGAATTTATCAATGACGATGGTGCTTGCTACGGCTTTGGACTCGGTATGTTTGCCGATGAAGGCTTGAAGGAAGTTGAAGCAATCGTTTCAATCGTAAGTGACTTCGTTCTTGCAACTGAGGAGTATGCAAATGCTGACAAGACTGTCCGCAGCATTTCAGGCAAGGCAGATGATCGTATGAATCCTAAGAGTATTGCTCCTGTCGGACAACTTTTGTCAGTAGAGAATGCTTATGAGGTCGTTCCAGCCGATTTCAATGTTTTAGTTGTAGAATAATATAAATTTAATGATATGAATATTAATAAATTACTGTCATTGTCATTAATTGCGGCGGCAGCCTTTGCTTGCCAGAAAGAGCAGATGCAGACGCAGGTGGAGAATCAGGTACCTCTTTCTCCAGTGCAGATGAAGGCTGTCAATTCATCCATAAAAGCGGATCCTTCATCAATAATGATTTTTATGGATAAAGCTCCGTCTTCTGAACTGATTGAGAAGTGGCAGAAGGCGGGTGTATCAAACGTAAAAAGACTTTTCTATCCTACTCCGGGTAAGGAAGAAATGCAGGCGCGTTTCAACCTTGACAAATGGTATATCCTCAAGCTTGACGAGCAGTTGGATTGCAATACAGCTGCAGAAATGCTTGCTGCAGAGAAATCGGTATCCAGAATCCAATTCAATAAAGTTATGGAGGAACAGCCTCGCGAATTCCTCCAGACATATACATCTGAGTACAGCCTTTATAAGGCAGAACCTCTTCCATTCAACGACCCGATGCTCTCACAGCAGTGGCATCTGATCAATAAGGGAGATAAGGCAGTGGCTCAGACAGTATGCGCAGGAGCAGATGTCAATGTAAAGGATGCCTGGAAACTTGTTACCGGTGATCCTGAACTGATAGTGGCTGTTGTTGATGCCGGCTTGATGTATACGCATCCTGATTTGGCCCCTAACATTTGGGTCAATCCTGATGTAAATGACGATAAGGATGAGTTTTCTGATGACCTTCACGGAGCTTGTTTTGTAGATGGTTCTGACGGTAAAATCAACTGGACTGATCCGGGTGACAGCGGTCACGGAACACACGTTGCAGGTATAATTGCAGCAGTTAACAACAATGGAGTCGGTATCGGTAGTGTTGCCGGCGGTTCTGGCAACAATGATGGAGTGAAACTGATGGGATGCCAGATTTTCAGAAATGGCAAGACTTCAGAAGACGCAGTTGCAAAGGCATTCCAATATGCAGCTGATCACGGTGCCTGCATTCTTCAGTGTTCATTCGGTCTTGACGGCGGTGTGATTCAGTCCGATAACCAGTATATGGAGAATGAATATTATTCGGCAGTTGTAGACGCTCTGAATTATTTCAGGGCTCAGAACAACTATCCTGCGCTCAAAGGCGGTATGGCTATCTTTGCTTCAGGTAACGAGTCCCAGCCTTATTCTGCCTATCCTGGTGCATTGAAAGACAATATTTGTGTGACAGCTATCGGACCTGATTATCTTCCGGCAAGCTACACCAACTATGGTCCTGGCTGCAACATTGCCGCTCCGGGTGGAGATGCTGAAATTGGTTCTTACAGGTCTGGTATCATTTCTACAGTTCCAAATTCACAGAATAAGAATATTCCGGATTACGCCTGGATGCAGGGAACTTCAATGGCTTGTCCTAATGTGACAGGAGTTGTTGCCCTTGGAATGTCTTATGCCCGTAAACTGAAAAAGGTATTCACTTACCAGGAGATGACAGATATGGTACTTAGCTCCGTAAATGACCTTGACGAGCGTATGAAAGGCTTCAAGTTGGGTGTTCCACTTGATACATACAGAAAGCAGATGGGAACAGGTACTATCGACGCTTGGCGTCTTCTGATGAAGATCGAGGGAACTCCAAGTATCACAATTGCTACAGGCAGAAGGCAGATGGTAAGCCTTTCCGATATTTTCGGAACTTCAGCTCCTAACCTGACTTATCTCGGTATAGAGATAGATGAGGAAACAAAAGCATCTCTCGGATTGGAAGAGGATCCTCAGGTAAAGAACGGAATTCTATACATCACTCCTACAAAAGTAGGATCCGGCAAAGTCAGGATTAGTGCAATTGCCGGAGGAGAAAATCTCGGCGGTGGAGATTCCATCGGAGGAATGGAGATCTCCCAGGAAGTATCCTTGATTGCCAGATCATTCAAGAGTTCAAATGGTGGTTGGTTATAAAAAATGATGCAAATGAAAAAAAGTCTGTATATTATTTCAGCTGTCCTGCTTTTATTGTTGGGCAGCTGTACAAAAGAAGAGTCGAGCAGCAGGATTGCGGGTCAGTGGAATTTAACTGACCTCAAGCTTACTACCAAGTCTGCCGAGATAGGTTCTCAGAAAGTGGATATCTATATCGATTTCAAGAATGATAATTCCTATGAGATGTACCAGATGCTCGGACAAGGCCGCTACAGGTATTTTAAAGGCGCCTACAAGCTCGAAGGAGATATTTTGAAAGGTAACTACCACGAGCCTAACAGCGTCTCTGAATGGGGCAATTCCTACCGTATAGAGCTTAGTGGTGACAAACTCATAATGACTGCACTTGTTGAGTCGTCGGATGTTTATACCTACACCAAGACTACAATTCCTGATGAAGTTAAATCTCAGGCTGTCAGATAAGAGCCAGAGAGTATATTAAAATCGAATGAGGGGACTGTTCGTAAAGAACAGTCCCCTCATTCGATTTAGCAACTCAAAAGTCATAGGAATCAATACATTTCTATCGTCTTGGCTTTTGCTTTACCATATGTCAGTCTGATTTCGTATGGTGTTCCGTAATGTTTGCATTTGCCTGTGTCAAAACTTACAGTGTATTTCTCCTCAGTAACTTTAGTTACAGTAAGGTTTTTGATCCATTCTACATCTGTTGTAGCTTTTAATTCTGTGCCTTCTACAGGATTCTCAATGTTTACTGTAACATCGTAGTGTGTATTGTCTTCAGGGCGTGGCGACATTTCATTGTCCCAAGTAGCTGTGTCAATTACAATCTTGGAAGGGAGGACAGGTTTGGCCGATGTGAATTCAGCCTTTGTAATTGCTGATGTTGTCCTTGAACCGTCTTCGTTCAAACCATATACTACAACATAATACGCGGTGCCCGGCTTGTCGCACAATATCTTCTGATACATCTGTTCGCCGCTCTTGAGGTGATATGTGATATCATCGAAGAAATCATCTTTCCATTCGGTTATTTTCGACTGAATGTATTCGTCTTCTGTCATACTGTCGAATACTGATTTCTCCACAGTTTCCACAACGTATGTTGCGTTGAGGTCTGAAGGTGTCAGATAGATATATACGCCGTCAGCTTCTATTTTGTCCAACTGGAGGCTGAAAGAGAGCTCTGATGACTTCTTTGCAGCTTGTTTGATTTTGATATTCTGTGATACCAGGACTTTGTCACCTTTCTTATATTCGCAGAACAGATAGTCTGTACGTACATCCTGGCCGTGATTAGCGTCGATGCTGAAAGTGATATTGCCGTTTTCTGCCTTCAGGTTTGTCAGATATCCATACATTGAGGATAATTTCAGTTCCGCTCCTTCTACCGGATTGTTGATTGTGTAAGGCGCAGAGAATGTGCCGCCTTCAGCATTCAGTTCTGTATTTGTATCCCAGGTGATGTTGAGGACCGGAGGATCAGGCATAGCGGCTTGCTTTACTTTGACCTCTGTAGAGTACAGAACCTTTCCGTTTTGGGTATATTCGACCTTTATAATGAAATCCTTGACTTTGTCAGTCTCGTTGGCAGCGAGGTCGAATGTGATTTTTCCGCTCTCTGCCTTGAGATTCTTTATGAAGCCTGTATCTGCAGATGTAGCGTTGATTGTGCCTCCTTCTACCGGATTGTCGACTGTATAATCGATTGCAATCTGACCTCCTTCGTGTGGTTGCTCCTGAGATTCATCCCATTTAGGGAAATTAACCTTGTGCAGACTTGTTCTCTCCAGGTCTTTTACATTGATGACAGTGAGGGTGTTGGATTTCAGGAATTCTTTTTCCTCAGTTGCAGTCTCATCTTTGGTGTATGTTGAATGGTTGGTTTTTACAGTGACCTTGAAGCCGTCTATTTCAGCAGGGAAAGCCGTAAAATATACTGTGGTACCGGTTTTAGATGCTGTAATATCTATGTCTTTTACAATAATATCTTTGGAGCCTTCGAAAGATACAATTTCTCCAGTTTTAATGTTGTAGGTCATTGTACCGGATACTGAAGCGGATTTTGTGCTGAAGTTGATTTCATTAATCTTTTCACCGTCTTCTATTCCTTCCAAAGCGAGTCCGACAACGGCAATGGGTCTGGTGAATGTCATCTGCAGTTCCTCCGGTTGGCTGGACTGATTTATCTGTTTTGAGACAATCAGGTCTGCCTTGTGGTCGATACCGTTTTCTACAGGTGTCTGTATAGAAGGGAGGATAAGCTTAAGTGCTTCAGGATTTGTGTTGCCTTCTTCGCTATAACTTGCAGCAGGTGAAACAGCCCAATAATTAAATGAATTTCCGCTGTTGTATTCCAGTGTTGTTTTGAAAGTTGCGTTTGCTCCGTCTTCTGCAACGGAATGGCTGTCGAGTTTCTTTACAGAGAAGCCACCGTCTTTTCCTTCGAAGAATTGAATTGATTCTGCCTCAGTGTTCCATTTTGGCAGTGTGAACCCGTTTGCATCGGTTATTTCAGTCGGATATTCGGCTGTAACTGTCAGATTGATGTCATTGGGTTCTGTTTTCGGAGATTCGGGTTGCTCCTTTGTACAAGAGAATAGTGTCAATATGGATATTCCCGCAATCCATATAGTACTCATCTTTTTCATATCAGTATAATTTTAGTTGTTATTTAAACGACAATACTTCGGTTGCAGACCGAAGTATTGTCGTTTGATATAAGGTAGAAGATTTAGCGGTAAAGTATCGTGCAATCTTCGTTTTTGTTGATTTTCAAAGAACTATCGTTTTCCTTTGATTTCGGAAGTGTAAGGGTGATACCGGCATTGCCTTTCACGTTTACTTCCTCAATATCTTTGGATGCAGCCAAATCTACTGATTTGAGTTTGTTGTTTGAAACATCTGCTTTTTTGAGTTTTGCTTTTCCTTTGAGGTCCAACTCAGCCAATCCGCAATCTGAACAAATAATTTCTTCAAGGAGTGTATTTGCGCTAAGATTAAGAGATTTGATGCTGAGCTCTGAACAATTAAGCTTTTTCAAGTTCTTGAAAGCAGAGATATTGAGTTCTGTAATCAGTGTATTTGCCACATTAAGAGTTTCAATGTTTGTGTTATCACCAACCTGCAAACTTGAAATCTTTGTACCGGCAGCTTTGAAATGTATGATTGGGCATTTGCTCAAGTCTATTGATGTGATTCTTGAGTTTCCTGAAATATCAAGGTTTCCAAGTTTTATGCATTTGTCCAATACAAGCTGATTGAGGAAGTTGTTGCTGCAGTCCAGTGACAGAAGCTCAGGAGAGTCATTTATCTCCAGGCTGCTGAGAGTGTTGTCGTTGCAGGTTAATATGCTCAGTTTGTTGCAACCGGCCAGACTCAGTGATGTCAGTTTGTTCTTTCCTACAGCAGCATAATCAAGAATGCTCATATCTGTCAGATCAATCTTCACGAGTTCGTTATTGAGCAGATCCAATACCTGCAAAGACTCTTTGACTGAACTAAGATCAATATTGTTCAGTTTGTTTGAACGTCCCATAATTGCCTGGAGGGCAACACATCCGTCGCACTTGAAACTGCTGACCTGATTTATATTGAAATGAACATATTTAAGTTTGGTAAGTCCGCTGACATCCAATTTCTTGATATTGTTATCGCTGACATCAATATATTCGAGGTTCTTGAAATACTGGATACCTTCAACTGAGTTGATTCCAAGGTTTTCAAGTTCAAGCTCTCTTACATTCTCAACTTCCTGTACTGTCAATACTTTATCTCCGTTCAAGTCAAAATCCTCGAGCATAAAGCCCTCGAAAATAGGATCCTCGAACATAATGGCACCGTCTACAAGTCCTGATTTCGGATTCTGTATTACAGCGACTGAAACTCTTGCCAGCTCAGCACCATTCTCATCTTTTGCAATTACGTCAAATCCGCCTTTTCTTATTTCTTCTGTTTCGTTTTCATTAACAGAAACTTGTAGAACTTTTCCGTCAGATTCATCCTCTATCACGTCGAGTGTAATCCAGGAATAGTTGTCTTCCGCAACCCAAAGAGGCGCATTTGTAATAATCATAGTTTTCAGAGAACCGGCCCTGAAACTGAAAGAGAAATCTTTTCTGTAAGTTTCTATCTTATATTCGCTCTGCTGATTATCGTTGTTACTGATTTTCTCTGAACAGGAAATGGCAGCAAGGCTTATAAAAAGGGCGGCGATTATACCGCCCATATGGAATTTTTTCATTTTACTTATTTTATTTTTCAAGAAGATTATCTGTCGTAAGTCTTCACGCAACGTACGTTGTTACCATAACCCCAGGCATCGTCAGCAGCTCCGTATATGAATGCAGCAGCAATCTGTACACTGTTGGCCCTGCAGTTAGGGTTTGCAGTCATCTGCTCGCTGTACCATATTCCGATCATACTTCCTTCGCCTTCATTTACATTGATAAGGCTTCCGTTCTCCTGAGGGTGTGCACTTCTGAAGCCCTGTGCCGGGAACCAGGAAGTTTCACCGCTGTCAGAGTTTGTATAGATGAATCCAGACCAGTCTTCTGCCCATTTTCCTTCTCTCTCAAGAACGTTGTATACTCCGTTGCGAGGAACCTGGTAACCTACTGGACAAGGGTCATAATTTGTCTTTTCAAATGGTCTCCAAAGTGCCTGGCCCTTATCGTAGTTCTTTCTCTGTGGCTGGTCAATTTCAAGCCAGTTATTGTCGCTGGCAGTATTGTTGCCGGCAAGGAAGAACATAGGGTTCTTTATTGCAAAGTCAACTGTACCATTCTGTTTTGTACCCTCTTCAGACTGCCATTTGGCCTGAGGATATTTGGTATTGCATACAGTTCCTGTCTTAGCATTCTTGAAAGGCTCTTTGTTTGTAATGACTCCGTCTTTTGAAGTTACTTCTGACTCAGTTCCTCCGTAGAAAGGATCTTTTCTTCCCCACTGGTAGAAGAGTCCGAAAGTTTCCTCACCGTCAGTCGCTTTGGCGCTGGTAGCTCCAAGGTTTCTGTCCATAAAGAAGTAACCGAGTGAAGGATCCTTGATGCTGAGGTTCATCGCATTGATAGTTTTCGGCTCGTCTGTAAGCCAGATGTGCCAGCTCCATACGATTTCGTTGTTGCTGTTGAATGCAGCAAGCAATACGTTACCCTCCTGTGCAGAAGCGTTGAAAGTTACTTTTCCGTTGCTGTAGCTGATGTTTGAGATAAGTGTGTTGGCATTGCCTTTTATACTGTTTGCCCAAAGCCAGTCAACCTTGGAAATGTTTTTGATGGAAGTTCCGTCAACAAGTTTGGTGTCGAAGCTGTATTTTCCTTCACTTGACACTAAGTAGCAGTTAGCCCAACCGAATACGCTGAGGTCTCCGGAATCAGCTGCTGATGGAGTCCAGGATATGTCATTGAGTTTGGTCTTCTGGTTTCTGTTAACAGTTATTCCAGCAGTTTCAACAACCTGAATCTGGTTTCTGTTGTTTGTAAGGATAACCTTGAAGCCCTGTGGATACTCGCCTGCAGGAACTACGAAAGTGAATTCTTTGCCAGACTCTGTTGAAACGCCTTCTGTACACTCAAGAGTGATAGATGGTTTTCCACCATTATCCATTGCAGTTGTGAACTCCTGTCCTGAGAAGTTGACATCCATTTTTCCGGAAATTGACTTGGTCTTGTCTTTTGATGAAAGCTGGATGCTTCTGATGATGTTGCTTCCTGAAACTTTTACGGAAACCAATCCGGCTGTTGCGCGGAGCTCTGCAGATTCCTCAGTAGAATAACTTACCTTAGGAATAAGTTTCTCTGCATCTGTGCCATAGTATTGTGTTCCAGGGATGTTTACTTTGATGAAGTTCTCTGAGAATCCGTAATTTGCGTTTGCAGGATATACGACAGCATAGAAGTCGTGTCTTATAACAGGACCGAATGTAGCCTGCTGGGTGCCTTCTCCTGAAGTAATCTGGTATACCATACCGTTTACGCAGATTTTGTCACCCTTCTCCCACATTATAGGACTGCCGGAAGTTCCGTTTTCCATTGTACACTGCATATTGAATGGAGCTTCAGAGCCTGGTGAGTACTCGAATTCAGGAAGAACTTTCTCTTCGGCTCTCTTGGCATCGATAGGGAAGTCAAGGAGTTTCTCCATCGCTTTTCCATCTTTGTCATAAATGAGAAGTCTGAAACCATCCTCATATCTTGACGGAGGAAGAGGAATGCTGATCTCCTGCTTTCCTTTGGAGAGGTCGAGTCCATTTGCTCCCAAATCTACCGTGATGTCGGCATTTGCATTTTCAGACATCATAATTGCAGGTGCTCCGTTTGTGTAGATGTCGGAAGTTGCAGGACCTGAAAGTCTGCTGTCAGGATTGATGGAATTCAATGTTATCTTAGTAATTGTTGTTGAACCGGATATTGACATTTTCAAGTAACCGAGGAGGTGTTTGAATGCAAGATTGTCGTTTTCCGAAAAAGCGACCATTGGAGCAATCCTGTTATCCGATGTTATGACATTAGGCAATTCGAATGAAAGAATCTTGTCAGAGATTGTACCTTTTCCAAAATCATACGCAGCAATATATTCTGCAGATTTAGATACATTTGAAATGTTGGTGTTAGGACTTCCGGCTTCGGAAATTTTGTAGTCTGCGCCATTGATGAGAACTACATCCCCATCGTTCCAATTGCGGCCATTCTCAAGAGAGGCTTTAATTGTAACTACATTACCATCTTCTGTAGGAGATGGCTCCTTTTCGCAAGAAAAGAATAGCGGCAGCGCAATTGCCGCGATAAAAAAGAAATTTCTTTTAGACATACATTTAACTTTAGAAGTTGTTAAATCCTTAGAAAGCAGGACATTTTACGCAATGCCCTGTTCCCTTAACAAAAAACGGTTGCCAAGATATTGAAAAAAATGGCAAAATACAATATATTATCTGAAATATTATTACAATTATCTTAATTGCTTGTTTTTTCGGCTGTTGATGAACATCCCGGCAACAGAGCCGGCAAAAAGAAGGAACAAAGCTATAGAGCTTGCCAGCGAGATATTCGAGCCAAGCTTGTAAGAATCTGGTTCAAACCTCATTACAATCTCACCTTGGCCTTTTGGCAATAGGGCTCCACGGAGCATCCAGTCTGCACGGAACAACTTCAGCTCTTTGGCTTTGTCTGAAGGAATATATCTTCCTTTTTTTACGGTTCCGTGGCATCCTTCCGGTTCAATCCAGGCTTTCCACCCTTCCGGATAATAAATTTCGCTGAAAATAACGGCTCTGGAATCATTTGTCCTGAAAGAATATACCAGTTGTTTAGGACTGTAACTCTTCAGACTTACGGTATCGTCATCTGCTTCACTGACAGCTGAGAATGCCCTCTCGTATACCCATTTGAAGTCGCTGCCTACAACGGCAAGAGAATCTACAGCCACATTTTCGAGCAGGGCGATTTCCTCATCAGGAGTTCTGGCCTGTGCAACCCCGTCGACAAACCAGCAGTTGCCCATAGCATATTTGTTCCTTACAGGAGGGAAATTGTCGCCTACGATTACATAGCGTCCGTTCAACATCGATACCACTTTCATATATGGCATATTTTCTTCTATATCGCCTATAGTCCCAGCTTTACCTATGACAGAGAACAATTGCTCGATTTCCGGATTTATATACTGGTCTATCAAATCCTGGTATCTCTGCATTTTGACCGGGCTGTATCCACCGATACACTTGTGGTGATAGCTTTGTATCGCGTTGTTGAAAGTATTTACGCTTATATCAAGTACTCTGAAATCCGGATCGGTATCCTGATGGATGATTTCATCGACAGGGCGAGGCTGGTAGACTGCATTGAAGTTCTGTGGAGTCACGAAATGGCTTTTGTTCAGATACCGCTTTCCTGCTGAAGCAAGATCGAGGAATACGATGGCAGAGATGGCTATGGATACCATAATCATTCTTCCCTTTGATGCTGAAGGTGTCTTTGAATTGTATGCCCATAGTATAAGTCCGAATACTGCAGAAATGAGTATCAGAGACCTTAAAGCATCCTTTTTAAGAAGAGTCTGCCTGTCTGCGGAAAGTGCATTTACTAAAATGTCAGGCTGTCCGGCATCGGATGCTCCGGTGAAGGAGCCGGCAATACCTGGTATGATTGTGCAGATGAGACAGAATCCTGCTGTCAGACCATAGGCAATCAGTCCAGCCTTGTAGAATGATTTCTTGTCATATTGTCCCTTGATTATCCTGTCGAGTACAAGGAATCCGAGCATCGGTACTGTCACCTGAAGGATAGTAAGGGCCATTGACACAGTCCTGAATTTGTTATACATTGGTGCATAGTCGAACCAGAGTTTTGTGAACCACATAAAATGGTTGCCCCAGGACAGCAATACCGCTATTACAGTGGCAGCGAGAATCCACCATCTTTCCCGCCCCTTGCAAAGAATCAGACCGAGGATGAACAGAAATACAGATATGGCTCCCAGGTACATAGGTCCTGCCGTGAATGGCTGCGGTCCCCAGTACAGCGGCAGTGCCTTCATAGTTTCTTTCAGGTGTGGCTGTCCGGCTCTTTTGAGCAGTTTGCCTGTTTCGGAATCCAATGGAAGCTCTCCTGATGACGAACCACCGTTGAAGTTAGGAATCATAAGGTTCGGCATCTCGCTGATTCCGTATGACCAGGCAGTGGCATAGTCCAGATTCAGTCCTTTTCTGTTGTGTCCGGCCTTGTCGGAAGACAATTCTGAACCACCCCTCATTGTGTATGGAGTGTATTCGTATGTAGGTATCAGTTTGTTTGCATTTGTAGCTATGCCGACACATCCGATTCCGAGCAATAGTGCAGATGCCGCGAAAAAACGCTTCAAATCCTTGCGTCTGTCCTTGTTGAAGCATAGACTTAAGAGAAGTCCTATGGCATAGGCGAATATGACGATTGCGAGGTAATACGTAATCTGCACGTGGTTGGCCTTAATCTGGAAACTCAGTGCAATGGCGAAAAGCACAGAACCTAACAATGTTGCCGGCAGCCATTTGTCTTTTTTTGAAAGTGCTGATTTATAAGTGAATATAATGGCAGCCAGGACAAATGGGAAAAAAGCTATCGCCTGCATCTTGGTATTATGCCCGACTTGGATTATCTGCATATTGTAGGAGCAGAATGCAACAGCGAAGGCACCTCCTACAGCAACGAGACGGTTTATTCCCATAGACATCATCAGAAGGAAAGCACCTAACAATGTTATGAGAAGGTAGCTTGCCGGTCTTCTTCCGAAAAGCATCAGTTTGTAGAGCGGTTTGGTCAGGTCACCTTCAAAATCGTCAATGAAAGCAGCCGTTGGCATTCCTGAAAACATAGAACCGGTCCAAGCTGTAGGATCATCAGGGTTCGCGTTGTTGTAGGATACGGCTTCCTCTGCCATACCTTTCCAGGATGATATGTCGCTTTGGTTTACGATTTTGCCTCCTAAAACCTGAGGAGTGAATCCGTATGCGGCAACGATGAAAAGCAGGATTATGCCCGCATATATGATAATGTTTTTCCTTCTTGCATTCATTGCTTATGTCTGTTTGTTAAACTGTTGAACAAGCAAGCCATCGAGTGTGCGAGGCTCTTTCGTGAATATTTTTCTATATTGTCAGTTTCTGCCTTCAGTGTTCCGTTTTTAAATGATTTCCAGCAGAAATCCACATATTTTCTGACAGATTCCCTGTCATTCCAGTCGAAAACAAATCCGGCTTTGGTTTCGCCAAGTATTCTTGCCATAGCTCCGTCGGTCTGACCGATTCCGAGAACAGGTCGTCCTGATGCGAGGTACTCGAACAATTTTCCGGGGAGTGTCGCTTTATATTCAGGTTCCTTTCTTAGAGGAAGTATCAGTACGGATGCGCTAATTTGCTCTTTGACAGCATCTTTATGGTCTTTGTATCCGAGGTTGCTCAGATTTTCTCCGAGGCCTGCCAGACGGATGGAGTCCAGTATTTCCCTGTCAGTCTTGCCCGCCAGACGTATGTTCAGATTATTCTTGAATTCTTCATCTTCCATACATTTGGATGCGAGTACTTCCCACAGAATTTCGGGATTTCCGTCCGAAGCAAACAAGCCGGTATGCGTTATACGGAATCTCCCGTCTGTTTCTGTCTCTGACTCGAAGTCCACCTTGTCAAACCCGTTGGTAATCAGTGTGACAGGAGTATTTGTCATAGCCTCGAAATCTTCTTTTACCAAAGGTGAGACGGCTACTACTGCATCAGCCTTGTCCAAAACACGTTTTTCTAATTGCGAATGTCGTTTTTTTGCCCAGGAACAAAGTGACAAATGCTTGAAATAGAACATCTTCGTCCAAGGGTCACGAAAATCTGCCACCCAGGGGATTCCTGTAGAATCCGCCACCTTTTCAGCAATCAGATGCATAGAGTGAGGTGGCCCTGTGCTGACAATAACATCCACAGGATGCTCTTTCAGGTATTTCTTCAGAAAACGTACAGACGGACTAATCCACATACAACGGGGATCCGGAATAAAGAAGTTGCCCCTTATCCACATTGATATTTGCTGTCCCGGAGACTTCTTTTGTGAATTTATGGGATTTACTTCGGCGCCACCCTTGCCCTCTCTGGTCTTTCCGGTTATTTTCCTGTATAAGTTGTATGGCTCGATAATCCGGGTCTTTATTATTTCCGTTCCTTCCGGAATATCTGAAATAAGTGAATTGTCGGTAGTGATGGCTTCCGGGTTTTCCGGAGTGTATATCACCGGTTCCCAGCCTTCATCTGGCAGATATTTGGTGAATTTTACCCATCTCTGCACTCCGGAACCTCCTGTAGGAGGCCAATAATATGTTATTATAAGGACCCTTTTTGGCATTTTTATTTCTCAATCAAGCCGGTAACGCCGGCAATATAATGCTAATGAAACGTTTGAACTTGCAAACATTCTGCAAACTTAACTAAAAAATATCAATACGGCTTATTTAACACGAGTGTATATTGAAATAGAGTGACAATAAAGTGTCATTAAAGTGTCAATAATTTTTATATTCATTGTTTACTCATTGTATATTCATAGTAAAACAAGATTTGCCATTGCTCTTGACTTTTGCTATATTTGGACTTCGTTCAAAAGATTTAGATTATGTTTGAAGCAAATGTATATGCGCAAAGACGCAGAACCTTGATTGAAAGAATGGCGGGACTTTCAGAATCCTGCTCTAAAGGTCTGGCAGTGTTTGTTGGCAATGCCGAGGCACCGCAGAATTACAGGGGAAATGACTATAAGTTCCGTCAGGACAGTTCTTTCCTGTATTATTGGGGAATTGATGAGCCCTTTTTTGCAGCAATTCTCGATTTGGATGACGCGTCCGAGTGTCTGTATGGCAATGACGTGGATATTGACGACATTATCTGGATGGGGCCTCAGCCAAGTGTTTCTTCCAAAGGAAGCTTGGTAGGGTGTTCTGAAACTGCACCGCTCCGTGAATTTGACAAAGCGGTAAGAGAGGCTGTTGCAAAAGGGCGGCCTGTACATTTTCTTCCTCCTGCACGGTACTTCAACACTTTGCGTCTGTCTGAATTGACAGGTATTTCTCACGAAGATGTACGTAAAGTGGCTCCGATGGCCGAAAATGGTGGCCGGCACGCTTCTGAAGAGCTTGTCAAGGCGGTCGTTTCTATGAGGCTCATAAAGGAAGATTGTGAAATTGAAGAACTTGACAAAGCTTCCGAAATCGGTTATCTGATGCATACCGAAGCGCGTCGTGGTTGCAAGCCAGGAGTTCTTGAGCAGGAAATCGTAGGACGAATGGAAGGTGTTACCCTTTCCAAAGGCTGGGGAGTGTCATTCACTACAATCCTTTCACAGAATGGCGAGACACTTCACAATCATTCTCACCATCAGATAATAACCCCGGGAAGACTTCTTGTAGTCGATGCCGGTGCGGAGAGTAATACTCATTATGCATCAGACTTCACAAGAACCTATCCTTGTTCAGGAAAATTCACTACAAGGCAGCGAGAGATTTATGATATTGTCGAAAGCTGTAACGAATTGGCTTACAGCCTTACACGTCCTGGTATCACTTATCGCGAAGTTCATCTTGCTACAGTGAGACATCTTCTTGACGGCCTTTCCGCTCTCGGTTTGGTAAAGGGAAATCTTGACGAAATGGTTGCGCTTGGCATTTCAGGGCTCTTTATGCCTCACGGTCTTGGTCACAATATGGGAATGGATGTACACGATATGGAGGATTTCGGCGAGGATTATGTCGGATATGATGAGGGTCAGACCCGTTCTCCGCTTCTCGGACTTGGAAATCTCCGTATGGCCAGGACTCTGAAGCCAGGTCACGTTGTAACAGACGAGCCAGGTATATACTTTATCCCTGCACTTATCGAGCAATGGAAGAGGGAAGGTACTGACAAAGGTTTCGTAAACTATGCCGCCCTCGAGGAATATTATGGATTCGGTGGTATAAGACTCGAAGATGATGTGCTTGTGACAGCTGATGGTGCACGTCGTCTCGGTACACGTCGTCTTCCTGTCAAATCGTCTGAAATAGAGGAAATAATGAGAAACGAATAATATGGATATTGTTATTTCTGTCTTGGCAGTTGTTGCCGGTATCATAGGTATTCTCGGCAGTATTCTCCCGGGGCTGCCAGGCCCTCCGGTGAGTTGGGTCGGAATGCTGGTTCTCTACCTTTGGGGAGCCGGAACAAACGGTGATGGCGAGCCTATGTCGTTGAGAGTGTTGCTGATATGGCTGGGTATAATGATTGTTGTGTCAATCATAGACTATGTAGTACCGATGTTCTTCACCAAGATGACGGGAGGCAGCAAATATGCTGAAAGGGGAGCAATGATAGGCCTTATTGCAGGAATATTCCTGACACCAATCGGAATGATTCTGGGCTCGTTCCTCGGAGCATTTTTGGGAGAGCTGTTATATGCAAATAAGGATGCTTCAAATGCATTGAAGGCTGCAGTAGGCTCATTTCTTGGCTTTATTGCCGGAACAGGAATCAAGACCATAGCAGCCTGTCTGATGATGTGGCAGATTTTTGTCTATATGGCATAGTCTTGTCTTGATAAGTTATTACAGTTGACTATCAATATCAAAAAAACTTTACACTTTTAACCTAAGTGTAAAGTTTTTTTTGTGCGTATCTGCAAGATGATATTTTCGTCTATTTTTTCAGGAAGCCCTTTTCGATAAGTTTCTCGGCAATCTGCACAGCGTTTGTAGCAGCACCTTTGCGGAGATTGTCTGCAACGCACCAGAAATTGAGGCCGAATCTGACGGAAGGGTCACGCCTTATACGCCCTACGAAGACTTCATTCTTGCCCCAGGCATAAAGAGGCATAGGATAGACGTTGTTTGCCGGGTCATCCTGAATTACTACACCTGGAGTCTCAGCCATAATCCTTCTGACATCTTCAAGAGTAAAGTCCTTCTCGAATTCGAGATTGACAGACTCTGAGTGTCCGCCCTGTACAGGAACGCGTACAGTTGTAGGGGAAACTCCGATACTGTCATCATTTAGAATTTTGTGGGTTTCGTTTACCATCTTCATCTCTTCTTTCGTGTAGCCGCTCTCAAGGAATGAATCGATGTGAGGGAGGATATTTTGGTCAATAGGATGCGGATAAACAGCATCGTATTCTCCCCATTTTTTGCCTTCACGTTCGGCATTCATCTGGTCCATCGCTTTGTATCCTGTACCTGTAACTGATTGATATGTAGATACAACGATGCGTTTTATAGTGTATGCTGTGTGAAGAGCTGCCAAAGGTAGGAGCATTTGTATTGTCGAGCAGTTCGGATTTGCTATAATGTAGTCTCCTTCCTCAAGAACATCTCCGTTGATTTCAGGAATTACGAGTTTTTTGGTTGGGTCCATTCTCCATTGAGAGGAGTTGTCCACAACGCGGCATCCAACTTCCGCGAATTTCGGTGCCAACTCTGCTGAGGTGCTTCCACCTGCAGAAAACAATGCGAGGTCAGGGCGCGCTGCAATGGCCTCTTCTGCACTTATTACAGTCCACTCCTTGCCTTGGAAAGTGATTTTGCGGCCTACTGAACGGGCAGATGCCACGGGCAATAATTCTGTTACAGGGAAGTTCCTTTCTTCCAGAACTTCAAGCATTCTGGTGCCTACGAGTCCGGTTGCACCTACTAAAGCTACTTTCATATATTTTTGAATTTTGATGTTTGCAAATTAAATCCCAATGCGGATACTTTATGGTATGATGGTATGGGATTAATCGTATTTAATTGTATCTAATGCTATCTAATCGTATTAATAGTATTTTTAGCCGGTTTAAGGCATTTTCGTACTGTCTTGTGTAAATCCGGTATGGCATATTACATCAGTATATCATTGAGGACTCCTGATGCTGTCTGGTAAGCTCCTGCACCTGCCCCCTGAATTACAAGAGGGGACGGGTAGAAATCTGTCTGTATGATAGCTGCATTGTCTGTGCCGCAAAGGTTGAAAAGAGGATGTTTCTCGTCTATGTTTTCAAGACCGATTCTCGCCTTGTAGCCATTGTCGCTATCTTTTGTAAGAGATGCTATAAATCTCTGTCTTAGTCCTTTATCTGCAGCTTGACGGTATCTTTGTGCAAAAAAGTCCTCGTTTTCTTCGAGTTTCCTGTAAAATTCCGTCACCTTACCCTCGAAAAATTCCTGTCCTAAGATAGGTGTTATTTCCACATCTTTCTCGTCAATGCCAGCCCCGGCTTCGCGCGAAAGAATAAGCAGTTTTCTCAGCACGTCCCTTCCGCTCAAATCCAGACGCGGGTCAGGTTCGGTATATCCGGCCTCCTGGGCCCTTTTTACGACCTCTGCGAATGTTCCTTCTTCGCCTCCGCGGTAATTGCTGAAAATATAATTCAAAGTGCCGGATAGAACGGCTTCTATTCTGATAATCTCATCACCGCTGTTTACACTTCTTGAGATGGATTCAAGTATAGGAAGTGCAGCTCCTACAGTAGTCTCATAGCGTAGTGACGCTCCATTCTCGAGAGCAGCGGCTTTCAAAGCGGAATATTGCTTGTAAGGAGCTGAAAAGGTGATTTTATTGCAAGCAACGACAGAATATCCTTTCCGGAAGAGATTCATATATTTATATGCAATGTCTGAAGATGCTGTGCAGTCTACGAAAACAGAGTTTTCAAGATTCACATTAGCCAAAGCTTCGAAATAAGCCTCGTCAGAAGCACTGTTGCCTTCGGACAGTCTGTCTGCTATTTCCTGGAGTTTAAGACCAGCCTTATCAATCACATACTTGCGGCTGTTTGAAAGTCCGCAGATATGCAGCCGTTTTCCTGTGCGGGCAGCTATTTTGTCGCCATTTTTTGCTATTATGTCGACGAGTGCCTTTCCTACGACACCGAATCCTGCAATGAAAAGATTGATGTCTTTGGTTGCGCTCTTGTCGAAAAACTCGTTGTGGATATGAGCGATGGCTGCATCAACGTCTGTAGAGGAGATGATGACGGACACATTTCTTTCGGAAGAACCTTGGGCGGTGGCTCTTACAGGTATGCTGTGGCGTCCAAGGGCTGCAAGCATACGTCCTGTAGTGCCACTCTGGTTGAGGAAGTCATCACCGACAAGGCATACGATGGAATATCCTTTTTCGATTTTGAGAGGGTTTAGTTTGCCGAGTGAAATTTCGTAGGCGAAACATCTGTCAGCAGCCGTTTTTGCCTTGTCGGCATCTTTTTCAGACACGGCGATACACATAGTATGCACCGAAGAAGCCTGTGTAATCAGGATTATATTGATGTCGTTCTGGCTCAAAGTCTCGAAAAGTCTGCTGGAGAATCCCGGGATTCCTACCATTCCGCTACCTTCCAGAGACAGAAGCGCGATATTGTCCGAATTTGATATTCCGATGAGTTTCTCTTTGCTTCTGGGCGGATTCTTTTCAATCAGCGTACCGAATGCATCCGGGTCGAAAGTATTCTTGATATATATTGGAATACCCTCGGTCACAACAGGTTGTATCGTTGGAGGATAAATTACTTTTGCTCCAAAATGAGAGAGTTCAAGCGCAGCTCTGTATGATATGTGGCTGATAGTTCTCGCTGTAGGAACTGTTTTCGGGTTTGCAGTCATCATCCCCGGAACATCGGTCCAAATTTCGATAATCCGTGCCTGGCATCCTACAGCAAATAGTGAAGCCGAGTAATCGGAGCCGCCTCGTCCTAAAGTAGTCGTACGTCCGTATTTGTCGGAAGCAATGAATCCAGGAATCACAAACAATTGTGTGATAGGGTTTTGCTCTATCATCTCTTCTACATTCGAATATGTTTGCTGTATGTCAGCCACGTTTTTGCCGTTTTCCGAAACCGTGCGAATGATGTTGCGCGAGTCAATCCATTTTGTGGCGATTCCTATCGATGCGAGTTTCGTTGCGAGAATTTTTGTTGACCATAGTTCTCCGAAGCTCTGGATTGCGTCAAGGCTCGCAGGGGATAGCTCTCCGAGCAGAAATACGCCATAGGCAATACTTCTGAGTGAATCGAAGAGACAGTCACAAGCCTCTGCAGACTCTTCGTGCTTTTCTATAGGGAGCAGCTCCTTTATAATTTGATGGTGTTTGTCTTGAAGTTCGTCTATAAAACTTTTATATTGTTCATCTCTTGCTGCTGCAAGATGTCCGATTCTTATGAGAGTATCAGTACATCCGCTTATTGCGGAAGATACCAGAATGGTGCGGTCTCTGTCCACAGCCTTTGCGACTATGTCGACAACCTTTGCCATCGCTTCTGAATTTGCGACTGATGTGCCGCCGAATTTCATTACCTGCATATAATATATTCGTTTTATTCTGATTGAAAAAAATGCCAGATGGTCCTACAAATTGTTTAAAATCGGCTTGATTATAGCTGTAAGCTGTTTGTTTTCAAGGAGAAAACCATCGTGGCCGAACTTTGAGGATAGTTCTCTGTATATTGCTCCCGGAATGTTATCGGCTATGAATCTCTGCTCGTTCACCGGGAAAAGATTGTCGCTGTCTATTCCGATAACAACAGATTCCGCTTGTATTTGCCCAAGTGCAGTTGAGACTCCTCCACGGTTTCTTCCCACATTGTTGCTGTCAGCCGAAAGTGTAAGATAATAGTATGAGTAAGCATCGAATCTGTCTGCAAGTTTTCTTCCCTGGTATCTCTGATATGAACCGGCTTTGTCTGCAAACAGGCAGTTATCACTGTCTTCGCTCTGAGTAGCATTATATCCTTCATAGCTTCTGTATGAAATCAAGGCAATGCTTCTGGCGCATTCAAGGCCTTTGCGCCCTCCTTCACTGCTTTCGCATTTACGGAAAGTTGGGTCCGCTTCCAATGCCATCCGCTGGGATTCGTTCCAGGCTGTAAGCCAGGGAGTTACTCTGGGGCTGCAAGCGATGAATACTGCTTTTGAAATGACCTCCGGCTCTATTATGGCCCACTCCAATGCCTGGAATCCTCCTATGGACCCTCCTACCAGGAGATCTATCCTTTCGATTCCAAGGTGTTGTCTGACCAATGAATTTGCTTTTACAATGTCTCTTACTGTAATCCTCGGAAAATCAAGGTAATATGGTTTGCCTGTGGACTTTTTGACAGACATAGGACCGGAAGAACCGTATGCTGAACCGAGCATATTTGCACAGATTACGAAATATTTTTCCGTATCGAAAAGTTTTCCGGGACCGACAAGTTCCGGCCACCAGTCCTCGGCGTCAGAATTGGCTGTCAGTGCGTGGCAAATCCATATTACTTTTCTGGTGTCTCCGTCAGACCACGGCTTTTCTGAAGTATGGTAAACAACTTTCAGGTCCTCAATCGAGCCTCCGCCTTCAAAGCAGAAGCGGCTGTCATAATGATATTCGTGAAATTTCATAAAAGATCAAGTAGATGTCAATGTCAATGAAATGAAGATATTGTATGGAAATACAGGAATTTTGTGCCGCCTGACCATCCCGTTCAGGTTGAGGCATAAGAAAGAATATGCATCTTAGCGATGCATTCGCATTGACATCATTGATATGTATGCAGTAAATTTCATAGTAATTGCAAATTTACAAAATCTATTATAATGTGCAAGTGAAAGTTTTGCTGCGTATTGGTATTGCAATTGGAAATTTTGCTAAATTTGGAAACTTTGAATGTGCAACAAGCATATTTCACGTTTGTATGTAAATTTTGTTTGATATTATGTTAGTTACTCTCATAATACTCGCTGTATCAGCGATTTTGTTTGTCAGTGGCAAAGTAAGGTCTGACCTTGTGGCATTATGTGCCCTGCTGGCTTTGCTTCTGTTCCAGATATTGACACCCTCGGAGGCGTTGTCCGGTTTCTCCAATTCTACCGTGATAATGATGGTAGGTCTTTTTATTGTCGGAGGAGGTATATTCCAGACTGGGCTTGCGCAGATGATAAGCAGCAGAATAATGGTTCTTGCCGGGAACAGTGAGCTCAAACTGTTTCTGCTTGTGATGATTGTCACCAGTCTTATAGGGGCTTTTGTAAGCAATACCGGTACTGTTGCGCTGATGCTTCCTATAGTTGTAAGTATGGCTGCAGCAGCAGGTACATCCCCGCGCCGTTTGCTGATGCCTCTTGCTTTTGCCAGTAGTATGGGTGGTATGATGACGCTCATCGGTACGCCTCCGAACCTTATTATCAATGACACTCTGACCGGAGCCGGATATGAAAGTCTTTCATTCTTTTCTTTCCTTCCAGTCGGCATTGTGACAGTACTTGTCGGAATATTATATCTTCTGCCTGTAACCAAAATGTTCCTGTCTCCTAAAAACAAGGGCAAGGAAAACAAAAAAGGAGGCAAGTCTCTGGACGAACTGGTAAGGGAATATGGTCTTTCCGACAACCTTTTCCGAGTCAAGATTGAAAAATCCAAGATAGCCGGTATGACAGTGATAGAGTTGGATGTCAGGAAAAGATATGGAATCAATATATTGGAAATGAGGAGGAAAACCACATCCAACCGTTTTGTAAGGACTGTGAACCAGCAATTGGCATCCCCTGATTCTATATTGGGTGTAGGAGATGTTCTATATCTTTCTGGAAGTCCGGAAAACGTACAGACATTTGTGGATGATTATTCGCTCACATTGCTTGACAGTCATACGGACGAGCTTGCAGACAGCCGCAGCAATGGCGGGGCTTCTCTTGATTTTTATGAGATAGGAATTGCGGAAATCGTGATAATGCCGTCATCTTCTATGATAAACAGGACTATAGCAGATGCTGGTTTCAGGGCAAAATTCAATCTTAATGTTCTGGGTATCAGACGCGGGCACGATTATCTTCTTCAGAATCTCGGTGAAGAGAAAATCCACAGTGGTGATGTGCTCCTTGTACAGGGAGCCTGGACCGACATAGCACGAATGAAGAAAGAGTCTACAAACTGGGTAGTCCTGGGAGAGCCTTTAAAAGAGGCATCTAAAGTGACCTTGGATTACAAGGCTCCGGTAGCAGCCGCAATTCTTATAGGTATGATAGTGCTTATGGTTGTTGACAGGATTCCGGTGGCCCCTGTTACTGCAGTGCTTCTGGCTGCTGTTCTAATGGTTATTACCGGGTGTGTAAGGAGTGTAGAGGTCGCTTACAAGACGATAAACTGGCAGACAATAGTCCTTTTTGCAGCTATGCTGCCAATGTCCCTTGCTTTGGAAAAGACAGGAGCCTCAGAAATAATGGCGGATTTTATCGTTGAAGGATTGGGTGGAAGCGGTCCCCGGGTCTTGCTTGCCGGAGTCTATTTCGCGACATCCTTTATGACAATCTTCATAAGCAATACTGTTACGGCTGTCCTTATGGCTCCTATCGCTCTTCAGTGCGCTATGCAGGTAGGTGTAAGTCCGGTACCTTATATGTTTGCCGTGACTGTGGCTGCAAGTATGTGTTTTGCGTCACCGTTTTCGACACCTCCAAATGCTCTTGTTATGCCTGCCGGCCAGTATAGTTTTATGGATTTTGTCAAAGTCGGCCTTCCGTTGCAGATACTTATGGGAATTGTGATGATTTTTGTGCTTCCTATGCTCTTCCCGTTCTGATGTGCGTTATAAGGCGCAGAAATCAAGAGATATAGTTTGAATAGTCCGTATAAAACAAGGACGACTCGGATTAAGTCCGGGCCGTCCTGTCTTATTTAATGATGTTGGTTTTATGCAAGAAGCTTTTTTACAAGTGTGGATATTGCTTTTCCGTCAGCAAGTCCAGCAAGACGTTTTGTAGCGACTCCCATAACCTTTCCCATATCAGAAGGTTTGCTTGCTCCCACTTCTGCTACGATTTTCGAAAGTTCTGCTTCGAGTTCTGCTTCGGTAAGCTGCTTTGGAAGGTATATTTCCATTGCACTTGCCTCTGCAAGCTCGTTTTCAGCAAGTTCCGGTCTCCCGGCCGCATTGTATTGTTCTGCACTTTCCTTGCGCTGCTTGACGAGTTTCTGGATTAGTTTTACTATGTCCTGGTCTGTCAGTTCTCCTGTTGCTCCTTCTGCTGTTTTTGCAAGCAGTATAGCTGCCTTGATTGCGCGCAGCGAAGCAAGTTTTACGGTCTCTTTTGCCTTCATAGCAGCGACCAAGTCTGTCTGAATTTGTTTCTCTAGTTCCATATTCGTTTGATTATCTGTATTTTTCGTATTTCGGCATTCCTATTCCGGAAATGAAATCCTTGAATTTCTTGTCATCTTTCGGACATATTACGAGGACATCATCCGTATCAATGATCATATAGTTTTCAAGCCCTTTTACAGCAATAAGTTTCTTTTTACGTGTTGAAAGGGCAAGTAATTCACTTGAATCCTCCAAAAGAACGTCCTGCACATTGCTCGCATTTCCCATTTTGTCCTTCTCGGGAATGAAGTTGTATAATGATTCCCAGGTTCCTATATCCATCCATCCGAAATCTACGGGATAGACCCAGGCTCTTTCTGTATTTTCCATAACTCCATAGTCTATGGAAATGTTCGGACAGTCGGTATATGCACGTGCTACAAAATCCGGTTCAACCTTTGTTCCGATAACGTTTTCCCATCCCTCGAAAAGTCCGGTGACCTCAGGCAGATGCTTCTCCATCTCGTCTCGTATTACAGTTGCTTTCCAGACAAATATTCCTGCATTCCACAAAAATTCCCCGGTGCTGATGAATAGCTTGGCCATATCTCTGTCGGGTTTTTCTGTAAAGGTCTTCACTTGAAGCGGTTCTCTCTGCATATATGCGTTCTTGCCTCCACAGGCCTGTATATATCCGTAGTTGGTGTCCGGTCTGGTTGGAAGCACTCCCAATGTCATCAGTACATTATGGCTGTCCACATATTCCAGAGTATTCTCGATTGTCTTTATGAAAGCCTCTTCATCACCTATCAGGTGATCTGCCGGACTTACGACGACTTTTGCTTCCGGATCGCGGTGAAGAAGTGTATATGTCGAATATGCGATGCAGGGGGCTGTGTTCCTGCTATATGGCTCGAACAGAATGTTTCTGTCGTCAATTTCCGGGATTTGTTCTTGAAGCAAATCTTTGTATTTCTCGGAAGTTACAACCAGGATATTTTCCTGAGGTACTATTTTACAGAATCGGTCGTATGTCTTTCGGATAAGTGACGTGCCTGTGTCTGCAATATTTAGAAACTGCTTTGGTTTGGCATTCTTGCTGACTGGCCAGAAGCGTGTTCCGGAACCTCCGGCCATTATTACACAATAGCAATGTTTGTTATTCATCCTTATATGGTTTATTTATATATCGGTATATATGCTTCAGGAAACCATTCGGTTATCACTCTGTTGTCGCTTACAGTTACAGCGAATACATCAAAGAAGCATTCTAATCCGGCAAACTCTTTTCCTGTCCTGCTGCGTAGATATTTTGCTGCAGCTTGGGCAGTTCTTCTCTGTTTTCCGGAATCTACGCATTCCTGCGGTGGCGCCTGGATTCCGAATTGCCTGGTTTTTACTTCAACAAAATGTATTCCAGCTGCATCTCTACTGATGATGTCTATTTCGAGATGACCGCACCGGAGATTCCTTTCTATTATAATATGTCCCTTTCTGACCAAAAACTCGCAGGCGATGTCTTCACCTGATTTACCTAATTTACGTCTGTAATTGCTGTCACCTTCCATTCTCCCTCCTCCTTTCTCAGCGTTGCTTTGCGTTCCTTAGTCCTGTTTCCAGCTTCTATCCTGTAGAAAACGTATCTTTGCTGTCCTTGTTTTTCTGTTTTGGTTATCTCTATAGGTGAGTTCGCCAATATTCCGGATGCAATGCTCAAAGCCGTACTGTCTTTTTTCGCGAGCCTGTTCAGGATTTCCCTGTAATTTGCCAAATACTCACCCATAGATGTGGAATCGCAAAATGACAAGGCTTTGTTTGTGTCTCCGGAAGCGACGGCTTTAGTGAAAGCTTCTACAGTTTCTTCAGGACTTGGTTTTGCCTGTCCAGGGTAGCTGTTGCCGCAGGCTGACAGAACCAGCGCAATAGCGGCTATTGTCATTATTTCCAATCGTTTCATTGTTCATTCTCATTCAAAAGTTACTACTGTCACACCGCTTCCTCCGAACTGGATGTGCTCGTCTTTGGCAGAGATTATACCCGGCATTGTTCTCAGATATTTCTGTATTTCGTCTCTTAGTACTCCGGTTCCTTTGCCGTGTATAATCCGTACACTTGATATGTTCAGCATCATAGCATCATCTACATATCGTGTCACTTTTTCAATAGCATCATTGAGCCTTTCGCCCCGTATGTCCAATTCTGTGCTGAAATTCAGCTTGCGTTCGGATATTGAATTGTCCAATTTAATAGTTGATGCTGGTTTCGAGTTCTCTTTGACAGCGGTTTTATATTCATTTGATGTGATTCGTTCAACTTTTTGGACCGGCATTTTGCTGCTGATGTTACCTATGACTACAACAACGGCTTTCGGTGATGCCTTGATTACTTCACCGACCATACCGTTTTCTTTCACCCGCACTTTTTCTCCTACTTGCAGTGGTGCCGATCTGAAAGCCTCCATCCTCTCCTGTTCAGCCTTTTTGGCCAACATCTCCTCCTTGGTCTTCTCGTCAGCCTTTTCGGCCTTGCGTTTGAGCTGGCGTTCCTTTCTTGCATCGATTTGCTTGATTTTCTTTTCGATGTAGTCTTCCTTAGCCTTCTGCTCCTGTTCTTTTCTTGCAGTCAGGGCAGCAACAAATCCTTGCAGCTCTTTTCTTGCAACCTGAGTACTTTCCTTTTCCGCCTGCTTCTCCTTAATGGTTTTTATCGTATTTTCAACAGTGCGGTTTGCCTTGCGTACGATTTCCTCAGCTTCTTTCTTTGCTTGGTCAAGAATCTCTTTTCTGATTTTCTTGATGTCGAGAAGTTCTTTTTCGTATTTCGAAGTAATGTTCTCCAACGTTTTGTCGGTATGCCTGATACGCTCAAGCTTTTCGTCGAGGGCCTTGCGGTTGCGCGCTATCTTTCTTAGGTTTCTCTCGATGCCCACAAACTCCTCACCTGCACGGCTTTCTGCATCTTTGACGATTTCTTCGGGAAGACCCATCTTTCTTGCCAGTTCAAATGCGAAGGAATTGCCTGGCAACCCCATCTCAAGTTTGAACATAGGGGCGATGTTCTTCACGTCAAACATCATAGCTCCGTTCATTACACCGGTATCTGACGAAGCATACAATTTAAGGTTGGTATAATGAGTGGTTATGACACCATATGTCCCTTTCTTGTCCAGTTCGCTCAATATGGCTTCGGCAATGGCTCCACCTGCTGCCGGTTCTGTTCCTGAGCCGAATTCGTCAATCAGTACAAGAGTCTTTTCATCCGCTTTTTCGAGGACACTCTTCATATCCACCAGGAATGAACTGTATGTACTCAGGTCATTGTCAATTGATTGGTCGTCTCCTATGTTTACCATTATCCTGTCGAAGACCGGGAGTTCGGAAGACTCTGAAGTCGGAATCAGCATTCCCCACTGGAACATATACTGAAGCAGTCCGGCTGTCTTCAGACACACTGACTTACCTCCGGCGTTCGGTCCGGAAATCAGCAGAATATGTTTCTGCGGAGTAAGGGTCAGTGTCAGAGGGACGATTTCTTTTCTTTCTTTCTTCAATGCTATTTCCAGAAGCGGGTGACGTGCTTTTCGCAGATTCAGTTCCCCGTTGTCAGAAATGACAGGCATACCTGCTATGAAGTCAAGGGAGGTCTTGGCTTTTGCCATAATGAAGTCAATCTCTCCGAGATACTTTGCCGCTTGCAGCAAGTCAGGTATGTACGGTCTCATAAAATCGGTGAAATCCAGCAATATACGTAATATTTCACGTTGCTCGGCAAATTTCAGTTCCTTTATCTGGTTGTCAAGTTCCACGATTTCCGCCGGCTCTATGTATGCCGTTTTTCCTGAAGCCGACTCGTCATATATAAATCCGTTGATGCGCTTTTTGTTGGCTGCGCTCACTGGTATGAGCATTTTGCCGTCTCTGACTGTCACACCTGTATCGCTGTCCACCAATCCTTCTTCCTGTGCTTTTCGCAGGATTGCATTGGCTCTTTTCGAGATTGCACCGCTTTTGTTGTGGAGTTCCTTGCGTATGTTGTATAGTTCGTCCGAAGCGGTGTCCTTGATTTCTCCGTATCTGTCTATAATTGATTCTATTCTGCTCTGGATATGCGGAAATACCATAACCGGTGCACTCATTCGCTTCAAGTTGGGATATACCCCGTCTTTGACATCTTCAAAGAAAGATGTTATTTTCCTTAAAGTCTCAAGCATTGTCTTGAGTTTTCGTATGGAAATCAGGTCTATCGCAGCTGAACTTTTCTCGAGAGGGGAGAGGAAATCTATGCAGTCAATGAATCCGCTTGATGGGAAACTCTCCTCAAACATCATTATAAGTCTCATCTCATCAGTAAGAAGCAGCCTTTTTCTGATTTGTGAGGCTTTTGTGGAAAAGGTTTCTGTCGCAGTCCTTTCCGTTGCGTATGTTGTGGAACATTTGTCGGAGATGATACTTCTTATCCTGTCAAATCCGAGTTTCTGTTCTAATCTTGTGTCTATATTATTATTCATTTTTATTTCCCATTGCTTCGCTCAGCAGCAGCTTTAGCTCATTTATATTCTGAATCTTGGTGATATTCCCGTTTTTCACGTGGGATATGCCTCCGGTTTCTTCCGATACGACAATTACGTCAGCATCTGTTTCTTCCGATATGCCGATGGCCGCTTTGTGCCTCATACCGAAACTGGCAGGAATGTCTGTTTTTTCGGTTATAGGCAGAGTGCACCGTGCAGCTACAATTCTGTCGCCGGATATGACCAGAGCACCATCGTGCAGAGGAGAATTTTTGAAGAACAGATTCATTATCAGCCTTCTGTGTACTGCTGCATCAATTCTGTCTCCGGTATTGACTATATCTTCCAATGAAGTGTGACGTTCGATTACAATCAGCGCTCCGGTTTTCTCTTCGCTCATTCTCCGGCAGGCTTCAGTGATTTCATTGACGGCCTCGCTTCCGATGGCTTGGTTGTGGTTTCCGAACAATTTGTCGGCAATGGCGCGGCCTTTTGCTCCGTCCATATATCTGTTTCCTATTCTTATGAGGAACTTCCTGATTTCAGGCTGGAATATAACGATGAGTGCCAACACACCCACATCCAGAACCATATCGAGAATCGCCCTCATCAACTTCATATTGAATGCGGATACGAGTACTCTAATTATGAAAAGTGATATGATGGCCAGGAAAATACTCATTGCAGACGAACCCCTAATCCAGCGGAAAATCACGAAGATAATCAGAGCCAGAAGCAGAATGTCGAGTATGTCAGCAAATGACAGCTGCAGAAAACCAAATATTGCCAGTAACATAATCCATATCAGTCACAACCACCTGCAAAGGTAAGAAATAATGTTATAATTTGAATAAGAATATCTATATTTGCCGGATATAATAACTAAAAACTAATGTCACAAAACGTACAATACTCTCAGCCTGCAAAGGCACCTTTGATTAACAAGATAGGATATGGTTTCGGAGATATGTCATCTTCGATGTTCTGGAAAATCTTCACAGCATATCTTCCTTTCTTTTATTCTACAATTTATGGATTGAGTCTTATGGATGCGACATTCCTGATGCTTGTAACACGTATCTGGGATGCAGTGTCAGACCCTATGATGGGAATAATTGCTGACAGGACGACATCTAAATGGGGAAAATACAGGCCTTATCTTCTTTGGATTGCAATACCTTTCGCTGTCGTAGGTGTTCTGCTTTTTACAACACCTGATTTCGGATATGAGGGTAAACGTATCTGGGCTTATGTCACATACATTATGATGATGACTGTGTATACGGCTATAAATGTTCCGTATGGAGCGATGCTTGGAGTTATGACCTCTGACTCTGACGAGAAGACAGTATTCTCTTCATACAGAATGTTTTTTGCTTATGCGGGAAGTTTCATTGTCCTTGCCGGATGGGAGCCTTTGTGCAAATTTTTCAATAATATGAGGGGCGTTTCAGAGAATGTAAATGACCCTGTTTCCTGGCAGAGCGCAATGATTGTCGTGGCTGTGTGCTGCGCAATCCTGTTCATTCTGACTTTCCTTATGACTAAAGAGACTGTCAAGACTGTGGAGAAGAAGACTTCTGTAATGGCAGATCTCGGGTCTTTGTTCAGGAATGCTCCGTGGTGGATACTTTTGGGAGGTGTACTTTTCTTCAACCTCTTCAATGCCGCACGATATACTGCCGGTCCTTTCTTCTTTGCCAGCGTTATAGGTGACGGGGCCAATCTTAAATTCTTCTCGGCTGAATTTATGTTCTATGCCGGTATATTCTTCGCTGTAGGTGAGGTTGCCAATATGGCCGGTGTGGCTATGACTCCGATGGTTACAAGACTTATAGGCAAAAAGTCCACATTTATGGGATGTCTTGTCCTTCTGATTGTCCTCAGTTGTGTATTTTTCTTCATCCCTCTTACAACCGGAGGATATTGGATGATGATGCTTCTGCAGGTGGTTATTTCTATTCTTACGGGAGTCGTTTCACCGCTTGTATGGAGTATGTATGCCGATATTGCTGATTTTGCAGAACTCAAGTTCAAAACTGCTTCTACCGGTCTTATTTTCTCGTCTTCATCAATGGCACAGAAATTCGGAGGTGCAATCGGAGGTTCTGCCGTGACAGCCATTCTTGCGGCTGCCGGGTATAATACGGAACCTGGTGCAGTACAGACTGAAACGGCTATCGAATGCGTTAAGGCTTTGATGAGTTTCATTCCTGCGGCAGTTGCAGCGGTGTCTCTGATTTTCCTTTTCTTCTATCCATTGACTACCAGGAAGATGAAAGAAATTCAGACAGAACTCGACATCCGCCGCGCGGAGTAATTGCCAAGTCCTGTCTGAATATAAACTGAATCTTGATAGATGGCTTCGTGCCTCTTGCTTTTAGCCGGTCAAAGACTATTATCGTATGAAATTGGTCTTGACCGGTATTTCTTTCTTAGGAGGTTCGATGCCAGCCTTGCGTCCTGCCTCAATACATTTCAGCATCCAGGCCATATTTCTGCCCAGCTCCCTCATTATCTGGAGACCTTCTTCGTCCTTTTTTATTTCTTCCGGAGTGCTTCCGTGTACCATATTCCAGTACTTGGATGATACAACCGGCATTGAAGACAGAGTGAAATACTTGTTAAGCTGGTCGAAAGCGGCTGTTGCTCCGGCTCTGCGGCAGGTTACTATGCCGGCTGCAGGTTTATATCTGAATATCTTGCCCTTGCCGTAGAACGCTCTGTCCATAAAGGATGACAAAGCTCCTGATATAGAGGCATAGTGTACAGGACTTCCGAAGATGAATCCATCCGCTTTGCGTGCCATCTCAAGGAAGGTATTTACGGAATCATCGATGAAGCATCTGCCCTCGTGTTCGAGACAGTGTCCGCATCCGAGGCATCCGGAAACAGGCTTGTTGCCTATCCAGAAGTGCTCTGTTTCGATTCCAGCGTTGTTCAGCTCCTTCTCTATTTCTGTGAGGGCCGTGTATGTGCATCCTTTCTGATGGGGACTTCCGTTTACCAAAATAACTTTCATATTTTTCTGTATTCAATTGTTTTGTGTTTCAGGTTGTCTTCCGTGGGAGCCGCCAAACGAGACTGAGGCAGTTCTACTTTGGAGACCATACAAAGATAGTCAAAATTCCATTATTTGTTTCTGACTATGATTTCCCCGTCTTTTACATCGACTTCTATGGCGGAATCCCTGTGGACAGTACCGTCAAGAACAGCCTTGGCAAGCAGGTTCACAAGCTCTTTCTGCATAAGTCTCTTGATAGGACGTGCACCGTATGCCGGTTCATAGCCTTTTGTACTCATATAGTCTTCAAACTCCTTGCTGAAAGTTATGGTCACTCCGTTTTCGGATAATTTGTTCTGAAGGTCAGCCATTTGCATTCTCAGAATATCCCTGATGTCAGACTGGCTGAGAGGCTCGAACATAATGACTTCATCAATTCTGTTGAGGAACTCCGGGCGAACAGTCCTTTTGAGGACTTCGAGAACTTCATTGCGGCAGTCTCTCAAGCTCTCTGCCCTCTGCTCTCCGCCTGAAGGCAGTTTGTCCATATATCCCTGTATTATGTCGGCACCTACATTGGAGGTCATAATAAGGATGGTGTTCTTGAAATCTACCGTACGTCCTTTGTTGTCTGTAAGACGTCCGTCATCAAGTACTTGCAGCAGTATATTGAATACGTCAGGATGCGCTTTCTCGATTTCGTCCAGAAGAATGACTGAATATGGCTTTCTCCTGACGGCCTCTGTCAGCTGACCACCCTCGTCGTATCCCACGTATCCCGGAGGCGCACCGACAAGGCGACTGACTGAATGTCTCTCCTGGTATTCACTCATATCAATCCTTGTCATCATATTCTCGTCATTGAACAGGAACTCGGCAAGGGCCTTTGCCAGCTCTGTCTTACCTACTCCTGTCGTACCCATAAACAGGAACGAACCTATCGGTCTTTTCTCATTCTGAAGTCCGGCACGTGAACGTCTGACGGCATCAGCGACAGCTTCAATAGCCTGATTCTGTCCCACAACTCTCTTGTGCAGAGCCTCTTCCATTCTCAGCAGCTTTTCCCTTTCGCTCTCAAGCATCCTTTTGACAGGTATACCAGTCCATTTTGCGACAACCTCTGCAATGTCTTCAGGTGTGACAGCTTCGGTAATTATAGGGTTTTTGATCTGTGCCTGACGGGAGTGGAGGTCTTCTATTGTCTTCTGTGCCTGTGCCATCTTTCCATAGCGTATTTCCGCTACACGTCCGTAATCTCCGGCTCTTTCGGCGTTATGAGCTTCGATTTTGTAGTCCTCTATCTGCTGGCGTGCCTGCTGAAGTCCGGAAAGGATTGATTTTTCTTCGTCCCATCTTCTCCTAAGTCCATCACGCTCTTCGTTAAGAGTTTTCAGCTCCTCCTTGATTTTGTCCATTTTCAGTGAAACACCTTCGCGTTTGATTGCTTCGCGTTCAATTTCAAGCTGTCGGATTTTGCTGTCAAGTTCTGCTATCGGTTCCGGAACAGAGTTCATCTCCAGACGTAGTTTTGAAGCGGCTTCATCCACAAGGTCAATCGCTTTGTCAGGCAAGAAACGGTTTGTGATGTAGCGGTGTGAAAGTTCCACTGCCGCAATAAGTGCGTCGTCTTCAATACGTACCTTGTGGTGGTTTTCGTATCGCTCCTTCAATCCTCTCAGAATTGAAATTGAGGCGGCAGGACTTGGCTCGTCGACCATAACCATCTGGAACCTCCTTTCGAGGGCCTTGTCTGTTTCGAAGTATTTCTGATATTCGTCAAGGGTTGTTGAACCTATGGTTCTGAGTTCTCCTCTTGCAAGGGCCGGTTTAAGTATGTTTGAAGCATCCATTGCACCGGATGTTCGTCCGGCACCTACCAATGTGTGGATTTCATCAATGAACAGGATGATTTCCCCTTCGCTCTCCACAACTTCTTTTACTACACCTTTAAGCCTTTCCTCGAATTCTCCCTGATATTTCGCGCCTGCAATAAGGGCACCGAGGTCAAGTGAATAAATTTTCCTGCTTTTCAGGTTCTCTGGAACATCACCATCCACAATTTTCTGGGCTATTCCTTCTGAAATTGCAGTTTTACCAACACCCGGTTCTCCGACAAGGATAGGATTGTTCTTTGTTCTTCTGCTAAGAATCTGAAGTACTCTCCTGATTTCCTCATCTCTTCCGATTACCGGATCCAGTTTGCCCTGAGCCGCACGTTCGTTGAGGTTCACGGCAAATCTTCCAAGATTTTCAAATTTGTTTTCTGCCATATCTATTTTCTCCTTTTTCTCAAATTGTTTTTATATCGTTCTGCATTCGAGAGATATGGCTATATCAGATACCTTTATAGCCGTCTGCTCGATTGAACAAACGGCTATAAGTCAAATTGTATTCCAATGCGGTTAATCTGACATTTTGTCAGACTCGCTCCGTCAATTAGTTAGCTGAAGTGTCTGCTGATTCCTGTGCCGGATTGGTTGCAGAAGGAATTGTAGAAGGGAAGGCTGGTGCCGGTGCTTCTGTCTCGATTCTCTCTGTGTAGTCAATCTCGCGTGAACCGGAATTGGTTGAGAAACTTGTAGCAATTGAAAAGACGAAAATGAAGATTACGAGTCCCCAAGTTATCTTTTCAAGAATGTCAGCTGTCTGACGAACACCGAAAGCCTGGTTTCCGGCTGCGAAATTACTTGCCAGTCCACCTCCCTTGCCATTCTGGAGAAGTACAATCAATGTCACCAGAACGCTTGCCAGCAAAACAAGCACTGTCAAGATCGTAAATAGTACGTTCATATATCTAATTGTTTATTTTTTCCAATTTTTCAATAAGGGCTGCAAAGTAAGCATTTTTTTCCGGATATGCCAAAATTAGTTTAGAATAAATGCGCTTTGCGTGGTCATAATAACCTTGTTCTGCATATATTCCCGCCAAAGTTTCGGTATATATGTCGAAATCATCTCCTTCGCCACTTCCCTTTGCCTTTTCCATCTTTGCTTTGGCAGCATATTTTGAAAATACATTGTCATCTGATTTCCTGACTCTGTCATAATCTTCCTGAGTGAAGAAATCACCTCCTACAACGTGGACTTTCCTTTCGGGACTTGTGCTTTTTCCTTCCTGTGCCTCTTCCTTGTCTTTGCCTGTGCTGTCTTCCGCAATATAGGATTTGAGTATGTTTTCCAGTTCATTGTCGGTCAAGTCTCCTTTTGCTGAGGAACAAGCCATTTTGTATAATTTGCTTCTGTCAGCCATATACATTGCCGCATCGGCAAACTGACTTTCATCCAGATTGCCTACTCCCATTGCGCTCATTCTCCTGCACAATTCCTTCCTTGCCCCGCCGAACCACGGGTATAGGTTTACTACACCCATCAGTTCGTCCAGATTGAGTTTCCTTATGTCGATAAAATTATCCATTCTTTACCAGTTGGCCACAGTGGAATTGAATATGTCTTCACAAAGTTTTTCTACGATTTCCTCGCAAAGTTCAGACTCTTTGGCATCCAAAGGAAGCGATGCATCGAAGTCTGCGTATGCGGAAAATGACTTGTCTTCGAAATCATCTTCCGGATATTTCCTGTTGATGAAACTTATCTTTGCTGTGACAGTCAGTCTGTTCTGGGCAGCGGTTTCGTTTGCCGTCACCGCAGTGGCACGGACATCATAGCCTGTAATGGCTCCGACTATCTCGATGTCTCCTTCCATATCGACCTGTTCGAGTTTCGTGAGCTTGATGAATTTGTCCCTTAGTGCCTCTGTCATCTGATTGCTCAGGGCCGGATTCACTTTAAGAGCCTTATATTCAAAGTAGTTGATAGTAACGGTTTTTACGTCAGGTTGTATGGATGTTCCTGTGAACGAGTAGATTCCGCAGGACTGCAAACAAACAGCTGCAACGCAAATTGCAGCTGCAGCTGCCAGTGTCAAAAGTATTTTGCTTTTCATTTTTTCTGCATAAGTTTGATTTTCCTGTAGAGAGTCCGTTCTGAAATGCCAAGCTCATCCGCAGCGGCTTTTCTGTTGCCTCCGTGCTTGTGCAGGACTTTCTCTATAAGCTCCATATTTGCATTCTTTATGGACATATTTTCGGGCTCTTCTCCAGCAGCCTGTATCTGGTCGTCGTACTCCTGCTCTTCAGGCTCGTCTATTGCCGGAGAAATTTCCCATTGCCTTTGCGGCTTGATGTTTCCGGTATATTCTGAAATGACTTTGTCTTCCGCTACAGGTGCGCTCAAGGCCGGAGTCTGGTTCTTGTGTTGGTTTACTCCTGCTGTCAGTCCGGCTTTTGCCACTATCTCCTTCAGATAGTCAACGTCCTGTTTCAGCTGGAACAGAGTCCTTATCACAGCTTCCCGTTCAGCGGAATTTTCTTCCTGCCATCCTGAACTTTTGGCAGGAAGCAGGTTAGGTTCATCTTTCGGAATATATTCCGCGAGTGTCTCCGGGCCGATTATACATTTGTCGGAATTGCCAAGGCGCTTTGCCGACTCCAATGCAGAAATCGTTTCAGCCACATTCTTGAGTTGTCGGATATTGCCGGGCCATCTGTATTTTCGCAATGCGATAGAAGCATCTTCTGTAAGCATTACCCTGCCTACGCCATATTTAGCGGAAAAATCAGCAGAGAATTTGCGGAACAGCAGTCCGATATCTCCTGGACGTTCCCTCAGCGACGGAAGAGAAATGGAAACGGCATTGAGCCTGTAGTACAAGTCTTCCCTGAATTTTCCTCTTGAGACAGCGTGGACGAGGTTCACATTGGTTGCGGCAACCAGCCTGACATCTGTTCTGAGCACTTTAGACGATCCGACACGTATGAACTCGCCGGATTGCAGGACTCTCAGAAGTTTCGCTTGCGAAGCCATAGGAAGTTCTCCGATTTCATCAAGGAAAAGAGTGCCGCCGTCAGCTTCTTCGAAATATCCGCGTCTCATCTCGTTTGCACCCGTGAACGAACCTTTCTCGTGTCCGAAGAGTTCGGAGTCTATGGTACCTTCAGGAATTGCCCCGCAGTTTATTGCAAAGTACTTCCCGTTCTTGCGTTTGCTGTTCTGGTGGATGATGCGCGGGATAGTCTCTTTTCCTACTCCGCTTTCTCCGGATACAAGTACTGTTATGTCTGTCGGAGCGACAGCCATAGCTATTTCCAATGCCCTGTTGAGAGCGGGGTCATTGCCGATAATATCGTACTTGTTTTTTAACGTTTGTAGCTCTTGATTCGTCATAGTGGCACAAAGTTAAGAAAAGGCATTGAAAATTGTATCTCTCAAATAAAAAATATAAAAATATGATTATATTTGCACCATTATGCATTAGAAAATTTTAATTTTGTTTGAATAACAAACCATTTAAATAATTTTTGCAATGAAAAAAGGTATCAAATTCTTGTCTGCCGCTATTCTCGGCCTTGCTGCAGTAGCTTGTAGCTCTCCAGAGAAGATGGCAGAAATGGCAGAGAACGTAACAGTTAAATGCGATCCTGCTGTTCTTGAAGTTGTAGCTGGTGAAATCAATGCTACAGTTTCTGTAACATATCCTGCAGATTACTTCCACCCGAAAGCTGTGCTTGAAGTAACCCCTGTAATCGTTTATGAAGGCGGTGAGGCCAAGATGGAACCATATATGTTCCAGGGCGAGAAAGTACAGGACAATTATGAGACTGTACCTTCTGCCGGCACTACTGTAACAAAGAAAGTTCATTTCGCTTATGCTCCAGGTATGGAGAACTGCTACCTTGAGCTTCGCGGAGTAGTATCATACAAGAGCAAGAAAGTAGACATTCCTTCAAAGAAAGTAGCTGACGGAGCGAATACTACCTATATGCTTGTTTGTCAGAAAGGTAAACTTGACCTCAAGGCTGATAACTATCAGGAAATCATCAACCAGACAGCTGAGGGCCAGATCCTTTATACAATCAACAACTCAACTGTAAGAAATAGCCAGCTCAAATCACAGTCTATCAAAGACTTCCAGGCTGCTTTGGACGAGATTAAGGCTAATGAACGCAAGACTCTCGTTGGAACAGACGTTGTAGCTTATGCTTCACCTGACGGAGACATTGACCTTAACGATAAACTTTCTACAAAACGTTCTAAATCAGCAGAGAAAGCTTTCGGTAAAGTAACCAAGAAACACCCTGTTGACGCACCTGTAAACGTTAAGAGCATAGGTGAGGACTGGGAAGGATTCCAGGAGCTTGTAGCTAACTCTGACCTTGAGGACAAAGATCTTATCATCCGCGTTCTTTCAATGTACAGCGATCCTGCTGTCCGCGAGAAAGAGATCAAGAATATGTCAGCTGTTTACAAGACTCTTGCAAAAGAAGTTCTTCCAGCACTCCGCCGTGCAAGATTCATCGCTAACGTAGAGTACAAGAACTTTACAAACGACGAACTTCTCAACCTTATCGAGGAAAACATCGACGTTCTTGACGAAACAGCTCTTCTTCGCGCAGCTACCCTTGTTAAGGAGAATGATCAGAAAGTAGCTCTTTACAAGAAGGCTATCGAGAAATTCAATAGTGCAAACGGACAGTACAACCTTGCTGTTACTTACATCAAGATGGACAAACTTGGTGACGCTAAATCAGCTCTCAAGAAATGTGCAGTTGATGCAGACTTTAACAACGCACAGGGTGTTATCGCTCTTCGTGAAGGCAAACTTGCAGAGGCTGAGAAATACTTCAAGGCATCTGCTAACGAGACAGCAAATGAGAACCTCGCAGTTGTTGACGTCCTCAATGGCAAATATGCAGATGCTGCAAAGAAACTTGCAGGCAAAGAGGGATACAACGCTGCTCTCGTAGCTCTCCTCAATGGTAACAACGCTCCTGCTGCCGCTCTTACTTGCGACTGCCCAAGCACTGCATACCTCCGCGCTGTAGCTGCTGCACGCAATGGTGACGCTGCTGCTGTAAAGACTAACCTCGAAAAAGCAAGCAAATGCGAGGAACTCGCTGCAAGAGCTGCTAAAGATGTAGAGTTCGCACAGTACAGATAATTCAAGCTGAAAAGCTTTTAACATAAAAAGCCATCGGATTTTCCGATGGCTTTTTTTGTACGCAGACAGGAACAGGCTGGAACGATTATAACATTGCGGTCGTTGTCTGGACGCCTGATCGTCTTTATATTTCTGTAGTCTTTATATTGCGAATGTGCCTGATACAGCCTCTGTGAAAATGATCAGATCAGACGGATTCATCTCTATTTGGAGCCCTCTGACACCTGCACTTATGTAGATTGTGTCGAAATCTGTTGCAGACGAGTGTATGTATGTCGGGAACTTTTTCTTCATTCCTACAGGTGAGCAACCTCCTCTGATGTATCCGGTCACTGGCAGCAGGTCCTTCATCGGAATCATTTCCACCTTCTTGTTGCCGGAAGCCTTGGCGAGGGCTTTCAGGTCCACTTCCTTGTCGCCAGGTACTACACATACGATATATCCTGTCTTGTCTCCGTGCAGAACGAGAGTCTTGAAGACCCTTTCAATCGGTTCTCCAAGACTTTCCGCCACTCTTGCAGCTGCAAGGTCATTCTCGTCGCACATATACGGAATCAGGTTATATTTCAGTTTTGCCTTGTCAAGCAGGCGTGCCGCATTGGTTTTTTCAATACCTTTCTTTGTCATATTCTATTTCTCCTTGAAAATCACTTTTTCACCCATCACGAAATTCAGCAGTCCTGATATCATTCTGGCGATAATATTGCAGATGAATGCGCTCCATCCGAAGATTCTCTGCAGAATAAGCAGAAGTACCATCTTTATGACGAATACTCCTATCGTGGACAGGTTGTATGCCGCAAGATGTTTACCGAACGAAGTGAAGGTCTTGTTGCTTATCCTGTCGTTCCATATCAGAAACCAGCAGGCTGTAAAACTGACAATCACTGATGCTTCGAACGAAATTATCGGGGCAACAATATATTCAAGTGTATATCCGTCGAAAAGGTATCTGTTGAGTACCCATAGCAGGCCAAAATCTACTGAAGCTCCTATGAGACTGGTACAAGCAAACTTTATAAATCTGTAAATCAATCCTTTATAATCCATATCCGTTATTTGGGTATTCTTTGTCGAATGCTGACGATTCATATATGTCGGATTTTGTCATATTGAATATGCTAAAGTCCGATTTCTTCTATGATGCGTGTCATTCCTGCATAAGTGTCAAGAGTCCAAAGAATGAAACGGATATCTACGCATACACATCTGTTGTAGTCGGCAATATATGCGGCATCTGATGCCAGAGATTCCTTGTTCCCGTCGAATGCGAGTCCAATAAGTTCACCTTTGGCATTCAGGACAGGGCTTCCGGAATTTCCTCCAGTAATGTCATTGTCGGTAAGGAAGTCGACATACATTCTCTTGTCATCTCCGAATCCCCATCTGCCCCAGTCGCCTCTCCTGTATAGAAGATATTGCCTGTCATTGAGTGAGAACTCGTATGATGTCGGGTTATATTTTTCAAGGATTCCGGCCGGAGTCGTTTTCCAATCGCATATTACGCCATCACGAGGCTCGAGAGTGCAGACTGTACCAAATGTCACCCTCATTGTAGAGTTGGCATCCGGGTATTGTGCAATGCCTTTTTCAAGACGCATCCTGTACAAAGCCCGTTTATATTCTCCGTTCAGCTTGTTGACACTTTCCTCGCCCTCGATTTTGTCTTCCAATTTGTTGAAGTCTGTAATCTGTGCGCTCATAATGAATGCCGCCAGAGGGTCATTGATGATTTCTTCCTTAGTGACATTCTGTGCCTTCAGTCTTTCTATACCATCTTCACAGGTGAACATACTGTTGTTCCACAAATCTTCTCCGAGTGCCTTATAATCGTATTCCCCATCGTGAAGATATTCTTCCATAAATTTCTTTTGCAAATTGGAAATGAACTGTTTGTCCACATTTCTGAGATACTGCTCCAATGAATAAATCAGAAGATCTTTCTCGACTCTCAAGTCAATCTCGTCATAGTCGTTGAGGATATGGTTTGGAAGTCCTGTAGGACGGCGGCAGTTATAGGCTTTTCTTATAGTTGTTCCTATTCTGCTGCCTCTGATGAGAGTTTCGCGGAAGAATGTCTTGCTTCGCTCCACTCTTTCTATATCCTCGTATTTATCGCAAAGTTCGGCAGGCAGATTGCCCAATTCCTGTTGTCTTTGTCCGTTTGATGCTATCCATTCGGACAGAACGCGGTCTTGTTCTGTTTTGCCTGAGGCGACTGAAAATCTCCTGAAGCATTCTGCCTGTCCGCTTCCAAGCTCTTGTACATTGCTTAGGGAGAAGTAGTAGTCAGAATATTTCAGACGTATTGCCGGGTCGGCTTTCATCCACTCATTCACTATTTCCATCTGCCTGTGTCTGAGTGAGGTGGATATAGGGAGCGACACTTTTTCGCAGAAACTAACCTCCGCACTGCTTGCATTCCTGTTGGTCCTGCCCGGATAGCCGATAACCATTGTGTAGTCACCGAGATTGTAACCGTCAAGTGAAATCTCGAGTTTTTTAGCAGGTTTCATCGGAATATTATCCTCTGAATAGTCAGCAGGCTTGCCGTCTTTGTCTGTGTAGATGCGGTACATAGCAAAGTCGCATTTGTGCTGTGGCCATTCCCAGTTGTCAATATCTCCGCCGAATGCTGCCATTGAAACAGGTGGAGCGGCAACCAGTCTTACATCCTTGTATACTTCATAGAGAGCCATATAATATTTGGAACCGCTCCAGAATGATGAAAGCATTGCTTCGAGACCACTCTCTTTAGCGTATTTTTTCTCAAGTATGAAACTCATTTTCCTCGGTCCGCAAGGCTTTCCGCATTTGTGCATTTCGCTTTGGAGTGCCTTGACCTCCTCAGTTACATCAATCACCTTTTTGAGGAAAAAAGCGCTTTTGCCTTTGATATGGATTTCTTCTTCAGATTTCATTGCCCAGAATCCATCTTCAAGGTAGTTGTGATCCGGTGTGCTCAGAGTATGTATATCACTATAGGCGCAATGGTGGTTTGTAATAAGAAGTCCGTTGTCTGAAATTATACTGCCAGTACATCCGAAATCGAGACTTACCACGGCATCCGCCAGGGAAGCCCCCGGAGTGTCTGCATTGTAAATTTCCTTTGCAGACAACTCCAGGCCTCTTTCCTGCATTTTTTTCTCCAGTGCCGCATCTATACTGTGTATGAGCCACATACCTTCATCGGCACTGAGTGAAAGGCACATTGTCAGTGCCAGAGCTGAAAATAATATCTTTTTCATTCCTTATTTTACTTCTTTTATTCGGCAACTGCGTATTCGCAGCATATCCCCGGGGTCTTGAATGACAATTTGGCCGGAGTATCCCGAACGTCATCTTTGGAGTAGGTGATGGACCAGGTATCCATTGTCATAAGCTCCCACAGTTTCTGTTCAGTCATAGGGGCTGCAAACCTGACTCTTATGGCAGGGACCAAATCTTTATTGAGGTCGAGATATATGCCTATTATTCCTTCGTGTTTGGAAAGATGGTTGCTCAGATAAGGCATATTCCTAAGGATGATAGGCTTTTCATAATTGCTGTCGGCTATTTCATAGACGAACTGCTGCTTTCCTTGGTTTTCGTCGACTCTTTTCTTGAATTCGGCCTTAAAAGGAGAGAACATCCTGCGTATGAAAGTCTCGACTCCCATCATCGAATACCCTTCTTCCATTTTTACGAACTCGTAATCAACTTCAGTTGTTTTTGTTCCTCCTCCGTGAACAGGCATATCAAGAGTTTTCTTTTCCACGATGTCTCTGAACCAGTCCTCGTCAGGATTTTCCGCAGGGTCCAGGTATACCCGAACTATCAGAGGACAGGCAAATTCGGTCTCAAGACCGTAAATCTTCTTTCCGGTCAGTCTCATCTGGAGTCCGAGATAATTTATATCCATCTTGTCATACATCTTTTCAGTTCGTATAGTGATGATTTTTACAGAATCAGTCACTGCCGGATCTGGTGTATGTACTCTGAATTTCGAAGGAACATATATAGCTTCCTGAATTTTTTCAGGAGTGATTACCGCCGGGTCGTACAGAATCTCAGCATCGTGTTTCTTCACAAAGGTTTTTGCACCGTAAATGCCAGGGATTTTCTGGAGTTTTGCTTTGAAAGCCATTGAACTGCCATAGCATTTGATTGAGCGGAGACCACTGATACGAATGGTTTCCAGCTTGCTTTCATCCACAAGCTTCGTTACGGTTCCGTCTTCCGCAGTTTTTTCGATTCCCCATTTCATATCTATGGTTGGCAGTTCGAATCGACCGCCGGCCCACATACCGAATGCAATCAGGGCTACAGTAAGTATGGCAGGCACATAGCTCCAGCCTTTGCCCTTGGCTTTGTTTGAAACACCTATTTTCAGTGCACCGCTGGTACACGAAGCTACACAGTCACCGCAGAGGGTACAGTCGACAGATGTGATTTTGCCGTTGTTGAATCCTTTTACATCGATGTGATAAGGACACTTCTTCGTACAAAGACCGCACTTGTTGCAGGTATCTTCATCTTTCATAATATGCAGTACCTGTAGTTTTGGCTTTGCATTCAGGATTTCCAGCAGGTAGCCGGTGATGCAGAATGCGCCAAGCATTACGGCCCAAGGGATATTTGCCCCAAGGCTGTCGGCAACGAAGTATGCACCGAAGAGTACTCCTATCCAAAGCCAGAATTTAAGCGAGTTTGAGATGGCTCCGAGCGGACAAAGGTATTTGCACCAGAACATATCCACAAAGAAGCTTCCCAAGAAAACAAGAACCAGGGAAATGATAGACATCCATAATGTTATTTCTCCTTTGAATCCTGTTGCTACGGCATAGTACGGATCGAGGTTCTTGCAGAACAATTCGCTTGCTCCCATTGTGTTGTAGAAAATCCAGAAAAGCAACGCATATTTTACGATACGGAGAGCCTTGTCGGGAATCCCCCCATTCTTGATTTTCAGACCTTTTATGTGCAATGCCTGTCTGCTTTTGCCAAGCAGGTCCTGTACTGTTCCTACAGGGCAAATATATCCGCAGAACAATTTGCTGAAAAGTATTACAGCTGCTGCCAGTACGATACCCATCATCACTTGCAGAGATGACATAGAGCAAGGCAGACTATTGTTTGCGAGGTAGGTTGCGAGAGCCTGCAGACCTCCCAAAGGACAATATTTCTCCGGGTCCGCAGGTTCTTCAAATGTTATTATTCCTGAAAGAAAGACGATTATAGCGGCCAGCACTCCCCATTGCAGCAGGTATTTCGGCCAGTTATTCTTGATAATGCTTCTTTTCGACATAGTTCTTACAATTTATTATTTTTCTGCAGCATCTTTGATGCATCGTACAGCATATCCTGAGAGATAGTTGCCGTAGCCGGCCTGTACCTTGCCCTGTGTATATGTTTTTACGAACATCGAGTTGAGAGAGAAGAACTGGATGTTTGTAAGTTCATTGCTGTCTTTCTTATATGTTGCCTTATAGCTTGTAGAGCCGATGTAGTTGGTCATAGTCTGCTTTCCTATAAGTTCAGGAATGTTGCAGTTGTTTTCGTCTGTAGCTGCAGGAGCGTATTTGCCTGTACTTAAGATATTTGCCTTGTTAAGGAATCCTGTAGGCACGAAATTCCATCCTCCAGCGATGAATTTCTTTACAGACCCGGCTTTGACATCCTGGTCATAGAATGGGGCAGCCTCATTCACAGGAGCTTCATTCTCACCATCTGCCTTGAGTGCATTTCCGCATAGTGCGAGGATTTCCGCTCTTGTCGGAAGATGCCATCCTTCAGGGCATATACCTCTGGTACCCTCGAATGTCTTGAAGTTCTCCGGAGTGATTTCTGACACACCGAATGCAGTTGCAAAGTCGTACAGATAACCCTGTTTGGTGATTGTTTCATCATCTTTTGCGACAACAGCCTTTCCGTCTTTTATAGAATAAGGATACCATATACCAGCCTGTTCCTCAGGTTTTTCCGATACAGTCTTTCCTTTAGGTATGAAGCGGAGGTTTTCAGCCATCCAAGTTTGTCCGTTAGAGAGAGTGACTGTCTTGTAAGTCACACCTTCGTATGTAACTACATTCTCAGGAGGTGTTATTCCTGAATTGTCACCATTGTTGTCTGTTCCGTTGTTGTCCTTTTCGCAAGCCACTGCTATCGCAGCCACTGCAAGCATCATTGTAAAATACTTTTTCATAACAGTATCATTTTTGTTTGTAATATTAAAAATCATATCCTAAAGTCAGACCGGCACGCCACCTGAGTTTGTCTGCAGAGTCGCCCAAATTTGCCAGACATCCTCCTTGTATCTTGATATATAGGCCTTTGTAGAATTTCCACCTTCCCATAACAGATGCGTCGATTTTGGATGCTTCCAGGTAGTTGACTGTGTGCCTGTAATATTCGTCAATCCTGACAGGTCTGACGATATTTCCTGATATTATGCCGGATATTCTTTCTTTTTCATTGAACCACCCTTTGACGAAACCGATTCCGGCTCTGATGTCAAATTTTCCCAAATGAACAATAGAAGACACGTCGGTATGTATTTGGAATATATTCTGTTGTATAGCAAGTGGATACATCTGGGTAGAGACTTCATTGTCTAATTCTCCACGTGCTCTCCATCTGATTTCCCATATATTGCCGACATATTCATATTCCGGGCATAAACTGTGTATATTCCTGTCGAGAATGGTGTTCGAGCCGTGGTTTACTACGGCGTTGACTCCGTTCTGCGATACTTTCTCGAGAATGTTCTCGATGTTGGTCTGCATCATTCCTTCATAGGCAAGGCGTATGAAATGAGTTCCGTTTCCGCTCTGATGCCTGTATGCCAATTGTGCAGCAATAGTGTTAGCAGGAAATTCGTACCAGATATAGTCTTTTTCTCCTATCTTTCCTTTAGAATAGCGGTAGCTGATTTCGGCAAAGAAGCCTTTGACTGAAAGTTGTGCAGCAGCTCCGGTGAAGAACTCCTTGACAGGCAGTCCGTTGACACCGGCTTCCTTAAGGTGGATTCCGCTCCCTTCCCATCCTTCGTATAATCCGTACATCAGTCCTTTGTCAAAGAATGCATAATATGTCGACTCAGATGTTCCGATTACTTCTCCTTTGATAGTTTCTGCGTTTTTACCTACAGTTGCCGAGAAGCCTGCTGCGAGGTCGTCGTTGTGCCACATAAAAGCAGGACTTATGCCGAAGTCAAGCATAAAGTTTGTGTGTCGCAGGTCTTTGCGTTTTGCGTAGTTTGCTGCCTTGAAATCAGCCATTATGCCTATGCGCCAGTTCTCTGATGTATCGTATGACAGACCACCGGAAACGGAATAGTTCTGGAGATTTTTGTTTCCCGGAGTAAATTCGAGTACATCTATAGGGTATCGTCCTGGCTTGATGAACATAGAACCATACATCTTGTGACCTTGCCGCTGTTCAAAAGCAAATCGTCCGGTGAAAGACAATTTGCCTATGTGTCTGATGGATTCAGTCGATATACCTGCATACCATTCAGATTCTGACTGGCCATATTCCCTGAAATTACCCGCTTGGTATCCTCCATAAAGTTCGGCATTGGAGAAATCCTGTCTGTCCTGTGCTATACCTGTGACATTGTTGCTGCGGTTCCATAGGTTGTTATCCTTCAACCTTTCGAATGTCTGGGCGTTACTTGCAATTGAAAATGTAAGCAATATGCTTGTAATAAGAACTTTATTCATACCTTGCGTCCTCCTTGCCGCTGTGCAGGGAAGCTTTTTCCGCTTCAGAGAAATCATTAGATGAATTGTTTGTATCCACCAAAACTTCGAAGCCCGCCTCTGCTGAAGCCTCTGTATTCACTTTGCGTATGAGTGAGTGTCCGAGATATACTCCAGACAACTTGACATATCCTCCGTCGAGAGTTGAAACCATACGTTTGAGATTGTTGGAAGATTTGCCGTCAAACACCTCTACAGCATCCAAAACCCAATCAAAAGGTATGCAGACAGCCCGGTTGGTAGATCCCGGAATAGGTATGACGTTTTGCGCATTACCCACAAAATCCTGAATTGTCATTCCATCTGCCCTGAATATGGCTATAGCCGGCGAATTCAATGACATAGGGAATGCACTCGACTGCCCTGTCTTTATGACCACGTTAAGAATCCTGTCCTGTCTGATCTTGTCACCAGGAGAAGGGTGGTATGTAGTATTCGGGAAATGAGTGGTGTTGTAGCATACGAAATACTTTTCGTTGTTGAGGTTTACGGAAAGCGGGAACTGTGCAGAGTGGTCTATCGCTCCGTTCACCGCAATTACCGCATCCTCTCCGCTCTCAAGAGGAAAAGATTTTCCATCTCCTCTGAATTGCCATACAGCCTCGGCAATAGGCAGGAAGTCAGGATATGTTGTGTTTCCGTCCGAATCCTTTCCAGTCCACGGGTTGATGGATGTGGAATTGTAAGGAGATACTATACCGAAGCATAAACTGTCAAGATAAACAATGTTTTCAGAATTGTTGTGAATCAATATATATTTGTCACTCTGATAGTTACCTTCGAAAGGAAGCATTTTGCAGCCTCCGCAGTAGATTTCCTTGATGACCAGGTCCGAGGTCTTCACCTTTGCCAGGGGAATTGTGGCGGATACGTCTTTGCCGGATACGGCAAGTCTTTCCACAGCTCCATTGTACAGTGTACCTCCGCCGGTAAAACTTGCTTCCAGTCTGTAGATTCCGTTTGTTACCCTGAACGAGGCTGAGCCGTTGTCAGAAGTGGTTGCTGCGAACCGGCTTCCTGTAAGTATGTTTTCCAAATCTATGTCAGCTCCGGCAGCCTTTGAACTATCAGAAAGCAGGACACTTACATACAGATTGCAGACATCATCTTCGTAAGGGTCATTATTATCTATATCGGTGCAAGATACGCAAGTGGCAGCAATAGCAGCAGTCAATATGTAAATGAATCTTTTCATAACATCGTCAATCTTTAAAATTTCAGCCTGCAGGTGAGTCCGTAATAGAATGCAGGAGTAAATACCTCACTGATTCCTGTTGCCAGAGATTTTACTGCCATCCTTGAATTTGTGAAATTGTTGGCAAAGAACGAAACGGATACGTGGTCTCCTATTTCTTTTGTAACACTCAGATTTGCAGACAGATATGGTCCATAGCCGTCAAGGGCGAAAGTATAAGCGTTTGCAGATCTGAGGATGAGGTTCGAGAACCGGCTGTCAGATGCTTCTTTGTCTGTAAATGGATGTACATTTCCGTCCAGGTCCATATAAGCTACCGGCCGTATCGCAGTATAGCTCTTGTCTGTGTAGATGTCGCCTCCTGTAGGAGCGGTGCTGTTCTGGGTGCAGGTGTATGCGTAAGCCTTGCCCTGGTACTCGGACAGGTTGCGGCTGCGTCGCAGTAGGGACATCTCGAGTCTGCACGTGATAATGAGCCTTACCTGCGGGATGTGTGTTATGGCAGTCAGATTGGCATCCAGATTGTGCGTAATCTTTCCATTTGACAAACTCGAAGGTTTTGCTCCATTTGCATAGATTCCGACATATTGGTAGGATTTGTCCTTTTCCGATGTGTGTGACCATCCGTCCTGGTAGTAGTAGGACAATTGTTCGTTGATATATTTTGTCCACGAGTATGATGCATCGAGTCTGAATGTGGTCCGTATAGGCTTGATTTCAGGGAATTCCACCGTCATTTCTATACCGGCCCTCTTGATGTCAGGACCATTGTTCTGCATTGTGGATTTTGCAAAAGTCCGGTCTGTAACTTTCACTTCCATCGGTGTCCATTCCCCGTTGTTTTTTATATATACCATACCGGTGGCATTGTCAACCTTTATTTCCGGGTCTGCAGGCATCTGGAATCCTTCTGGTTTTTGAAGTATATTATATGAAAACGGTTCATATATGTTCTGATAATTATATGCACCTTTGGTGAGATTGTAGTAACCTGCAACAGAAAGGTCGAAGTCACCGAATGTCATATCGATACCTATTTCCGAATTGTGGTTTCTCTGCCATTTCAAATCCGGGTTGGTCCTTATTGTATAAGGTTGGGTATAATAGACATACGAAGCGGAATTGCCGTGTGAGAATCCGAATGTAAGTATGTCCCTGTACTCCTGTTCAGGATAAAGCACATAATACGAAGGAAGTTTTTCAGTTACACCCCATCCGCCGCGCAACGAAACTTTGTCGTTGAATTTCCATTTTGCATTGAATCTCGGTGAAAAGGTAGTGGTGCCTGAATATACCGAATTTTTGATGAATACGTTTTCCATCCTGACTCCTGCGGAGAGTTCGAGGGTAGTTTTCCCGACAGGCAGAGTAAATAACTCTTCGACATAGACGGCTAAATTGTGCATAAATGGAAATTCTGTATATGGCCTTGGCCTGTACCCGTTTGATGCTAATGCAGGATTTTCGAAATATTCTCCTTTTCCAACGTTCCCGTTGGCTTTCCACTGCACACCGACCTTTAGGTGGCTTTTGGTTTCATTCCATCTTTTGTTCCAGCTGTATTTCAGTGATGCCGCAAAGTCCAGCTCCTTTGAGTCTATGATGTCGTCGGAATAATAATTCAAAGGAAGTCTGTCAGCCAGAAAGTATCCTTCTTTTTCGATATGTACTGATGGCTGTACAGAACTCCAGGATTCATATTTGTGGAATTTTGAAAGGTTATCTTCGAAGTTTGCCGATGCATCGAACTTCAAGTTGGTAATCCACGGGCGGTTCAGCAGCCAGGTCAGGGATGTGTTTGCCCTAATGACATTTTCCCTCTGTCTGCGGTATTCTCCCGAAAAGGCATCCGGGTCGTCTTTTGTGTTCATACCTCCTATGTTACCTGTTATTCCAGCTTCGAATCTGAGGTTTTTTCTGAATGTGTTGGAATAATTCAAAGTCAATCCTCCTCTCTGGTAGGATTCGTATGGAGACGCGAGGTTTTTGATTGCTCTTGCCCATTCGGCACTCACGTTGAGAACTCCGCTGCTTTTCTCGAACCCTATTCCCTTGGATGCAGAGATTTGATACGTTTTAGGATTGATTGTGAAAGTCACGTTGTACGGGGTACGGCCTTTGCGTGTGTTAATCTTGACTATTCCGCTGGCGAGGTCTCCGTATTCGGCTGATGGAACACCGGTTATTACTTCAATGGATTCAATATTGTCTACCGCAATACTTCTCGTTCCGACTCCTGATGGTGCAGACAGAGATGCATTGTTGCCGAAACGCACGCCATCTATCTCCACAGCAGTTCCGAATGCAGCATTGCCTACGCTTTGTCCTCCGTCCCTGAGTGATAGTGTGTTGTTGCTGGTCAGGTCGGGGTTTGTTGTCTTGCCTCCCGGCAGCAGTGCTGCTATGTCGGACATATTGGACATCTGGAGGTGATTGAGTGCATCTCTGCCGAGACTGTGAGATGTGCTGAGGCCATCTTTTGGCTTTTGGGCAGTTACTACAACCTCATCTATTGCCAGAGAACTTTCTGTCATAGAAAATTCTATGTTATCATAGTCTTTGTCAATCATCAGTTCCATCGTGGCATCTACATAGCCAAGGCATATTGCTGATATTGTGTACTTGCCCTGTGATATATTGTCGAATGAAAATTTGCCATCAAGGTCAGTGATTGTCCACAGGTAGTCGGATCCGACTTTCACTGCAACTCCCGGAATCGGTGTCTTTGTTTTTTCATCTGTTACAATTCCTGAAATCCGGTATTCATCCCGCGCTGCAAATGCATTGACTGTCAGGAGCAGCATTGTGATATATGTAAGAATCTTTTTCATTTGCCGCTAAATTTAAATACATTTTATTTAATGATAATCTTGCTTGTGCGGGCAAAAACAATTTATAAAATTATGTATTTTCGTAAATAGTAGCAATATTCTCCGATGAAAATGTGGTCAAAGCATATATTAGACCACCCTTTCTTAAGTTACTTTTCGTCCGAATGCAATAATTTAGATTATATTTGCAACTGTTTTAACTTAAACTGTGACAGATATGGAAGTAAGAGCGAAAAAAGCATTGGGACAACATTTTCTGACAGACTTGTCGATAGCACAGAGAATAGCAGAATCTCTGATTGTGCCTTGTCCGGGGACCGCAGGTGGGGAACAAGTGCCTGTGCCTGCTCTTGAAATCGGTCCGGGAATGGGTGTCCTGACCCAGTATCTTCTTGAGAGGGAAGACCTTGATATGAGGATGGTGGAGATTGATACAGAGTCGGTCAATTATCTGCTCTCGCATTTCCCGAAGGTGCAGGGACGTCTTCTGGAGGCTGATTTTCTGAAGATGCGACTTGAAAAGTTCTTTTCCGGCAAGTTCTGTGTAATCGGAAACTTCCCATATAACATCTCGTCACAGATTTTCTTCAAGATTCTGGATTTCAAGGAGCAGGTGCCTCAGGTGGTCTGTATGATTCAGAAGGAGGTGGCGGAGAGGATTGCAGAGAAGCCGGGCACCAAGGTATACGGCATCTTGTCTGTGCTTCTCCAGGCCTGGTATGACATAGAATATCTCTTTACGGTAGGGGAAGGTGCGTTCAATCCTCCTCCAAAGGTAAAGTCAGCTGTCATCCGTCTTGTCCGTAATGACAGGAAGGAACTTGGGTGTGACGAGGGTATGTTCAAGGCTGTGGTCAAGACTTCCTTCAACCAGCGCCGCAAGACTTTGCGCAATTCGCTAAAGCCAATGATAACTGCCAAGGCCGAGCGCGAGGGGTGGTCTGTTGAGCAGCTTTCCGCTTTCACTCAAGAAAAAATCTTCGAACTTCGCCCCGAAAGGCTCAGTGTCGAAGATTTTATCAGACTGACAAAGATGTTGTTATGATTTTGTATCCCCTTTTATCGTTTGCAGTGTTATCTTTTTTGTGGTTGTATGTCATTCGCTTTAAGGCTACTCTTGTCGCATATGGTGTATCGTGCAAGGGATATCGAATGTTCCTTGCCTTATATGTAGAATACTACCATCATTTCGTTCAACATCAACTTCAAAAGTGCCTTTAATGTAAGTATAGTTGTCTTTTGGATTGATAGGATAGGGTATTTTCTGAAACTCTACCCAACCTCCAAGACATTTGAGAGTTCCCACTGTAGCGTTATAACAAGGGAATTCTTCGCGAGACCATTCGGGACTGAATGGTTCATATCTCTTATTTGGCTCAAGGGGTTTCAAGGCATTTATTCTCATTCCAAATGAATATCTTTCAGGACCATTAAGACTTGTTGAAAGTCTGACACTAAATGTTAAAGTAACTCGTTCACTTCCCTCGAATGTAAAATATGAGCAACTAACTCTTGAAGCAGATCTTTCATAATGCTCCCCATTGATAGTACAGGAAAGATCTCCACCTCCAACTGTAAGGTTGGTAATGAGGCGATTAATGTCGCAATCGCAGCCGGTGAACAGAATCGGCGACAAAAAGGCGAGTATCGATAATATAAATTTTTTCATAACGTCATTCATTTAGTGATTTTGTTCTCATTGTATTTGCACTGGTGGTGTGACAGGCGGATTAACCGGTGGAAATACCGGAGGGTTGACAGGTGGTTTTAAAGGTGGGAATATAGGTTTGACAGGTATATCAACAGTCGCTGATGTCAGTATGACAAAACTCATTTTTTGTACTGGAACATTGTTCTTGTAGTATAATGTGAGTTTTATTGTATTGAAATAAGGAGGCATACAACCAGCTTTGTTCAAGACTTCATTAAAAGCTAACTTAAAATAATTAGTACTGAATAAATCAAATGAATACTCTATATAGCCTTGATGCTTCGATATTGTGGCAGGCATTACAAGGCCACAAGCATCTATCATTAATGAGTACTCATCAGAATAACCATTGCTGCTGTCAGTGTTAAGCAACTCTCTGATAGGTATACGAATGCTGTAACTCCTTCCTTCCAACCCTATGTCGTATCCATCTTTATGTGAGAGGAAGACCTTTTTATTTTTATCAATTAATATACCTTCATATTTAGCTTGAACGACTTGATTCTTATTTACTTCTATTGAATAAACTTTACTTTTTTTACCATAGTTGTCTTTCATTTGCAAGAAAACCGTCACAACCTCATTCTTCTCAGGTATTCCTATCGAATACTCGGAGCTCGAGCTTATTGGTTTCCACAAGAGCTTTCCAGTTGCATCTTGCTGCCCCCATATGAATTTAACATAACCTTTATCTATTGCGGCATTCAATAGGTGTTGCTCTGTATGGTTGATACATTGTGCCTTTACAGTATATCCGCTTCCATAATCGTATGAATAGCCAAGAATCATATTAGGGAAACCGACTCTAATCATTTTCGACTTGAAATATTTTCTGCCATTTATATATGATTCTGCATACACAGTAACAAATCCGCATTCTTTTTCAGTGAGTTCTCCTGTATCAGTGTTTATAGTTGCGACATCTTCGTTGGATACCGACCATTTCACATTTCCATTGTATCCTTCAATTGTGTAGAGTGCCGTTCCATATACTGCATCATCGCCGATTATGTTCATATGGAGCTGATTCCACATCCATTCATAAACATCATATCTGATAAATGTGTGTTCCTGGGTTTGGTCATAGAGAAACAATCCGGTGAACGGAGTCTCTAAGTATGTTTTCGGTGGGTTGATGAAATAATTCCTTACGAAATGTCCATAATAAGTTTCTCCGTTTTTATCCATTACATTCAAAGCACTGGCCACAGGGATGAACATAAACTCTTTTGCCATTTGAAACGAAAATTGGTATTCAGCAAAGGCATTTTTATCATACCGTTGTATATTAACATATTTTTCTTCTTCCTGTTCTTCATTATTCGTTACTTTACCGGTCTGATATGTTGAACCTGGAAAAATGTCATATGTCAAATCGTTTGTCGGAGCGTATTTGGTGTCAGAGAATATAACGTGCTCTTTCTTGAACATCCATAGCCACTTTTTGGTGTATACAACCCTAAACTCGGACAATTTACATCCGGATGAAGTGAAAGGTTCAACACTGAACTGTATATCAATTCTGGTGGAGCCGAAGATACACGGTTTCAGTTCCATCAGTATAAACATAATCAATGGACTAATCATTGCTGCAGGAGAGACGAATGTTAATAACAAGTCTGATGCCCATCGTGTCTGAAGATATCCTCCTATGTACAGATAATGGCTGTTGATGTCTTTTAGGTATGACTGGTCAACTGTATTTCCATTGGATATTGCGCAGTTATTGATAGGACAATCAATGTCTCCCTGAGGCAAGCCCATTGCTTGCAACTCTCTCTGCCATTCCGTCGAAACCGAATTGTCAAGCCTACCAGAGGCATTCACATAGTTAAACAGCATCTGTTTAACCGAAGTCGATGAATATAGTATGTCGCAGAGTGTTGCCTCAGCTTCTCCGATGTCGAATTTGCTGAACAAATCGACTACAGACATAGTACAAGTATAACCGGAGTAGAGACTTAACAGCTGTTGGATTCCATATAGTAATCCCAAAGGGACATTTGCTCCGAGATGAGGGGTGTCCTGAGTTACGAACATAGCGGTCTCGTGTCTGATACCTTCCATCTCCATATCGCGCAGGGCATAGCGTGCTACAAGACCTCCCATACTTTGAGCCATTATCACATTTTTCTCCTTACTATCAGACTGCTTCTTTTCTTGATTCAGTTCATTCAGTATCATTTTCAGAAGTTCGGCATTTGCCCTGATATCTTCTTCGGAGTTGTACCAGTCAATGTATATGAAATCATAACCAGCTCTGTAAAATTCAGTACTCATAAAGTCATTATTATCTGAGACTGATTTGAAAACATCTTCAAATTTTGTATGCCCCTCTCTAATATCGCCTTCTTCATCTTCATCCTCAAAGGCTTTCAGTCTCCAAGGGTCGAACCCCTCTACAAATATGAAAGGTTTGGTTATTGATGTGTGTCCTGGAGCATATTTGATGGAAACCCCGGCTTCGACCGTTTTGCCGCCATATGTTGTACTTCTATCATATTTGTTATCAGGGAGTATCTTTTCTGAATTTGAAGTTGTAGGAAGTTGTGCGGAAACATATATATATGAATGAGCTTCAAGTATCTCCCTGGAATTTAGTTTGACTCTAAGCTTGAGTTCCTTCTTTCCAGATGATGTATATGAAATGTCGATTTTGGAATCAATACCAATTTGTCTGTATCCGTCGCCGTCACCGGCATCAAACTCTATGTTGATAATATCAACATTTGAAAAGAGGTATGTTTTGGGAAAAGTATAGCATACATTTCCGGTATAGCATTGGTGAGCTTCTGGTGTAAAACCTATTATATATGCATCTGCGTAAGGGTTCTGCCATACTCCATTTAAATACACATCTCGAACCTGTTCCGCTTCATATTCTATCAGGTTGTCGTCCAAGGCATTTGCCTTGATGTAATTATATTTGAAAACCGATATGCCAACATTGAGGTTGTTAGCAATCTGGTGTCTTGAAAAAGAAGACATTGTCTTGGAAACACTGCTGATAAATGTCCCTCGCATCGTGGATGAGCGTATACTCCTTAGCATAGATTCGAAAACGGGGATATCTACATAGTTGCTGTCTGCAATCAATGCACCATCGTATAAGGTGAAATCTATCAGATCCATACCATAATCCAAAAGTATTCCCGTTGGGATTTTATTTCTGTCGGTATGTTCGAACATATGTTCTGCGTTTTGTTTGAATACCGGATTGTCTTCCAGTTCCTGCGCGAGCAGCCTTGTAGGGTTGAATATGGTATAAGCTATAGCTATAGCCATCAATACTGATCTGCTTTTCATATGTGTTATGTTTTTTGTGGTTGTAGGTCTTCTCTTTAAGGCTACTCTTGTCGCATATGGTGTATCGTGCAAGGGATATCGAATGTTCCTTGCCTTATATGTAGAATACTACCATCATTTCGTTCAACATCAACTTCAAAAGTGCCTTTAATGTAAGTATAGTTGTCTTTTGGATTGATAGGATAGGGTATTTTCTGAAACTCTACCCAACCTCCAAGACATTTGAGAGTTCCCACTGTAGCGTTATAACAAGGGAATTCTTCGCGAGACCATTCGGGACTGAATGGTTCATATCTCTTATTTGGCTCAAGGGGTTTCAAGGCATTTATTCTCATTCCAAATGAATATCTTTCAGGACCATTAAGACTTGTTGAAAGTCTGACACTAAATGTTAAAGTAACTCGTTCACTTCCCTCGAATGTAAAATATGAGCAACTAACTCTTGAAGCAGATCTTTCATAATGCTCCCCATTGATAGTACAGGAAAGATCTCCACCTCCAACTGTAAGGTTGGTAATGAGGCGATTAATGTCGCAATCGCAGCCGGTGAACAGAATCGGCGACAAAAAGGCGAGTATCGATAATATAAATTTTTTCATAACGTCATTCATTTAGTGATTCAGCATATTCCTTGTAAGAATCATATAGCTCTGCAGGAACTCCTATGGACAAGGCATCTTCTTTACTGATTGCAAGGAAGAAGTGCCCGTCGCGCTCTTTAACCTGTTTGAGCATAATGACGTTGATGTCGGATTGTCTTGCACTTTTCATAGCAAGGGAGTCGATTTCGAAGTCAGCAGAAACTGATTTGGACATTGCTTTGCTGGAAACCTTTGTCTGTGACAAATCTTTCTCGGTAGGGTTGAGAGTCAGCCCTGTGCACGAGCCTGTCATAAGCAGGCACAGCAGATAGCACAACTTTTTCATAGCAGATTTTTTAAGGGTGTTATACTTTATGCAGTCTGACCATAGATTCAAGGTTATATATGAGAAATCTATGGCTTTGTTCGCAATTTAAATATAAACCTGTATAATCTCCAAAATTAATCTTTAATATGCGCTCCGATTTAAGTCTCTAATATTCAGTACTTTAACTTTTTATTGTTTGTGCAGTTCATAAATGGCTGAAAATAGATTTATTTGTAATAGACTGATTGATAGTGATATATGCGATGTTTAACTTTCAGGGCTATGGTTAAACTCTATGATTACTTTTTTGCATTTTATTTTGTCAATGGATTCTCCAGACAATGGTCATAGTGCCGCGAGTGTCCTGTAAAGTGTCGTAGCAAGGGTGATTGTGCCCATTTTGTCATCAGTTTGATTCCTGCAATTTCTTGCGGAGGAATGAATCTATATTGGTTTTCTTGTCAACTCCAAGCTTCTTTCTAATGCTGACACTGACATTGTAGAATGAAGGTTTGTTTAGATATTCTGATATTTCTCCCCCGTGCAGTCCTATAGCGTACAGACAGCAGTATCCGATCTCCTCTTCTGATAGTCCGCACTGTTCCAGATATTTTATAAAACCGGAATGGGCAATATGGAAGGATGCGTGGGTAGAGAGGAGGAAGTGTGCCTTGTTCTGTATCAGCTTATTCAATTTCTCTGAGGCAATTTTTGATTCCGATTGCGTAATTTGAGCTAAAATGAAATCATTCAGGATATTCAGGCGTTCATCAACCAAGTTGCAGATATTGTTGTCCAGAGTGTTGTTTTCAATTGTTGCCTTGGTTTTCTGGGCGGTAAGGTACATTTTCTGGTATTTATCTTTCTCCTCCTGCAAGTGCTGAAATTGTTCTTCAAAATTCTTTTTATCGTCTTCCCTTCTCCGTCTGATCTTGTCTATTATTTGTCTGTATCGCTGCGTCTTGAGGTGGTGTTTCTGGTTTATTTTACCTCTTATTATGAATGTAATAAGCAGAAGCGATAATAGAGCAAGCAAACATATGGCTATTAAAAGTATTATGTGGTGTTTCATAGGTGTTATAATCTTTCTTGGTTATCCTGATTATTTCACGGTTGTAAGTAGTAAAGATAACAAAACATTCATAAATATTATTACTATGGTATTCAAGATAATACAGATAGAAAGTATTCGGAGTTTTGAGTTCCTGATGACTTGATTTTCTGTTTTAGCCTATACTTGTGTCTGTACACTTGTTCAGGCTCCAATGACATTATTACGCCTATAGAAACGAATGAAAAACCCATAGCAAGGAGAGTGAATAGTCTATAATCATTTGCATTAAGGTTAGGACATTCTTCGCGTAATTTTGTAATTATATCATCTGAAAGCAGGTTGACTTTCTTCTCCATTTCAAGTAGCAGAGACTTTTCATTTTTTGCGCTCATAATAAAAGACTCCAACAGTGAAAAGACCGCGTCTTTAGCAATGACACTACGCCCACTCTCGTAGTAAATTTCAATCATTTCATTGAGTACTGAAACCAATTCACCATTGCGGACCTTGCGATAATATTCATCCTTATGTTCTATTAGATTCCTGTTATCTTCAGATAGTGAGGCAAGAGATTTTTTATATTTGCTTATCTTTCTCTTATTATGACGCAGGAATATCAAAGCAGAAACAATGCAAATCACCAGTACCGGTATAAATATTGCCAATAAAAACTTAATCTTATTGCTCTGGGAAGTGAGTTGCTGTTCGCTATCGTTACTCTGTGTCCGATAATAATCAATTTCAGCAGCTTGTATAGAGTTCTGCATAGCTTCATCTATGACTATGGCGCGTAAGGAGTCTATGACTTTCTGCCATTGCTGATGTTCGTCAGATGTTAGGTTTTCTTCATTTATCTTATATTTCCAATATGACTGTATGAGTCTGGAAGTCACATCATCAGCAGCCTCTCCGGCTTCTCTGATGGTATTTTGTGCCAACTTGTCGTTACCGATAAGATCATATGCATATGCTAATGTACTAATATCATCTACCGTCAACTTTACACCATATTTAGACTTGGCTTCTTGCATCAGTTTTATAGCTAGTGTCGGATTAGGGTCTGGCTTTTTTACAAGCATCCTTGCGTGCTTTGTCATACATCTACCTAATAATACAGAATCTTTACAGCTTTTAGCCCACACAATCACTGTATTGAAGTAATGTTCACTTTTCTTGTAATCCTGTAAATCCAGACAGATACTGCCAATGTCCATCAAGACCCGATATCGTGAAAGTGTGTCATTTGTTTCTGCGAAAATCGCCTCAGACTTTTGCAGGCATTTTATGGCCTCCGTGGGTTCGTAACAGAATCTGTAGATAGATGCCATCAATCTGTATATTTCTGCCTCTGTATATATATCACCGATTTTCTCTGCGTATGACAAAGCCGATTTTAGTGACACCAAGGAATTCAGAAATTGTTTGGAATTCATCTGAATCTTTCCAATCTTGACAAGGGTAAGCATTGCGTATTCATCAAATGATTCCTTTTTGAAGAACTCTCCTGCTTTGGCAAGCTGGGTTTCATACTTTTTCAGTTCCTTTGATGACATATGCGAAATCTGTTCGTCTGTATGCAGATTAAGTATATACTCGAAGGTTTCTGTTTTATCACAAGAGACTTCGAAAATTGCAAAAAAGATTAGAGGTATTATGTGAATTAGTCTCAGAAAGTTTGTCATCATTTGTCCGTTGCTTTGCAAGTGTGCTACCTTCAGTCTGGAACAAAAGTAGCAAAAGTCGGCTTACTATGCAATTATTTATCTGAACATTGTTAGGTTGCATCAAGATTTCCGGCAAATATGGGTTATACTATCTTCACCTTAGCAATATTGGAGACAGAGGGGAGATTTTTATTTTTACACGTGTTGATTATCAATATTTTATGTCTCAAAAGGGGAGATTGATGATAACAAAACATTCATAAATATTGAGTAATTTTGCAGAAATTATTACTTAAAATTTATATAGATGAAGAGAAAAATTTTGTTTTTATTGGTATTGCTGTCATTTTCTGTTATATGTCAAGCAAAAGGTAAGGAAGATCGAGCATCCAACTGGTATATTATGTCTGGTTATGGTTATTCCGGAATGCTTGGGGATATGAGAGGGGAAGGATATTCCAATGTCAACACTTTTCTCTGGCAGCCAAAAGCATCGTGGGGATTCGGACTCGATTATGGAATGAATTTTCATAATCCGGTTTCTTCCTTGCATAGTAAAGATATGTCATCTACACATTCGCGCAGACATATTAATTTCTTTGCAGGACCATCTGTGTACTGGTTTCCACTTAATTCAGAAAGACATAGAATCCATATTGGAGCCAGTGTGAATTACTTCTATACAGATGATTATAATAAATATAAATATTTTTATCCTGATACTCAGACTACTATCGAAAACTATGACCCAGTCGTTAATCACGGATTTGGTTTGGGGGCGAGTACCGGATATAGCTACAAGGTAGGTAAACATATTGAATTGGGAGCGCGGTTTTACACATCTTGGTCTCAGGAGGAATTTCACTTGATGGGATTGATAAATTTAGCCTTCGCATTTTGACCTGCTTTCTGCTGAGTCGTCCCTTTTTCTTGTTACCAATCGAGTGGAAGATTATGTAATTACACTACATAATCTTCCACTCGTTTATTCTCCGTTCCTTTGTAGAGAAGTTGATTCCAATCTTGTATATTTTCCGCGTATCAGAGGCGAATGGGCGCGCGTATCCCTTGTCCTCAATCTGCTTCAGAGCAGCGTCTGCTGTAGAGTTGACCTTTAGTTCTACGATGTAGATGAAATCTTTTGTCTTCAAAAGGATGTCAATCCGTCCGTTGCTGGTGTGCCTTTCCGCCTCTACATATTCTCCGAGCAGCTCCATAATGATGTAGATGGCCTGCTGAAGACTTCTCTCGTTGTCGATGGCTATCTGGTATGTCGCACCTGAGAAGATGGTGTCTAGTACATTCATAAAATCCTCAGTCCTGCCGGAACGTAGTGCTCTTGCGAGTTTTGATGTCGTTGTGTTTCCTTCTGCAGGGTTTACCGGGACATAGTATGAGTATATGAATTTGAGGAATCCTTTCCGGACTTCTTCATTCGGGAATCCGAGTCTGTATTCCTGGAACTCGCTGTCGTAGTCCTTTATCGTAAGGTATCCTGTCTGGAAGAATAGCGGGACAGGCCTGTTTACGATGTCGTGCATTCCGCTAAGGTCTTCCACGCTCACCATCACATTGTCAGACAGAGAGGTTACATCAAACGAGGTGCGCTTCATAACATTCACAAGAAGTGTTGGAGTACCGGTCTCGAACCAGTAGTCCCTGAAAGTCTTGGAACTGAATGTGTTGAGAAGACTGAATGGGTTGTACATCCCGTCTGACTTCTCCGAAAAATGGTATCCGTCATACATCTGCCTCAGCTTATCGAAGCACTCGTCAATCCCCATTCCGTTCGCTTGGGCCAATGCTGCAACGCTCTCGCTGAAATACTTGTGAAGGTCGTTCTCTGATATTCCGCAGATGTCTGCATATCTCGCCTCCATCGAGATATCCTTCAGGTTGTTCAGCCCGCTGAACACGCTCATTTTACCGATTTTTGAGACTCCCGTCAGGAAACCGAACCGAATCTGACCATCCTTGACTTTTAGCACGCTATAGAATCCCTGCAGTGTCTTTTTATAATAATAAGTCAGTTCGTCGTTGCCGATGTTGTTAACTATAGGTTTGTCGTACTCATCGATAAGGATGACGACTTTTTTTCCTGTCTTATGAAAAGCAGCATCTATGACATCGTTGAATCTTGCCGCGAAATCATCGTACTTGGCAACAATGCCGTACCTTATCTCCCAGTTGTTAAGGTGTTGGTGCAGAACAACGTCAAGGTCTTTACTCTCTATATATCTCCCGCTGTTCAGGTCGATGTGCAGCACAGGATATTCCTCCCATTCCGTCCCCATCTTTTCGATTGCGAGTCCCGTGAACAGTTCCCGCTTTCCCTGGAAATAAGCCTCGATTGTTGACAGCAGAAGACTCTTGCCGAACCGTCTCGGACGGCTCAGGAAATAATACTTGCCTGTGCTGATCAAATTGTGAATATGCTCAGTCTTATCTACATACACATACTCATTGCATCTTAAGTCTTCGAAATTCTGTATTCCTATCGGGTACAACATCATAACATCGTTTTAGCCGGAAGCAAAGATAGCAAAATATTTGGTTCTGCTGTCAGGTGATTGTCCTGCCTAAACGAAAATCCCCGGCTGCCGACAGCCGGGGATTACATTCTTCACATCTTCACAATGCTTCTCACAAAGCTCTGCATAATGTGCAAAATAATAAAAGCAATACTTTTTTAGATTGAGCTTTCGAATTCCTTGAGGAAGCGGAGGTCATTCTCGAAATAGTTGCGCAAATCCTTGACCTGCCATTTGAGCATTGCAATACGCTCGACACCCATTCCGAAAGCGAAACCGCTGTATTTCTTGCTGTCGATTCCTGATGCTTCAAGTACGTTAGGATCCACCATACCGCATCCCATTATCTCCAGCCATCCGGTGCCTTTGCAGATGTTGCATCCCTTTCCGTGGCAGATGTTGCAGCTAACATCTATTTCCGCGGACGGCTCTGTGAACGGGAAGTACGAAGGTCTCATCCTTATCTGTGTCTGCGGACCGAACATTTCCCTCGCAAAGAGCAGGATAGCCTGTTTCATATCAGCGAATGTGACATTCTCGTCTATGTACAGACCTTCAACCTGATGGAATATGCAGTGGGCGCGGGCTGATATGGCTTCGTTTCTGAATACACGTCCCGGGCAGATAATCCTGATAGGAAGAGGCATTTTTTCCATAGCCCTTACCTGTACACTTGAAGTGTGGGTGCGCAAAAGTACCGGATTGTCGCTTGCCGAGATGAAGAAAGTATCCTGCATTTCTCTGGCAGGGTGTTCAGGAGGGAAGTTGAGAGCCTCAAATACGTGCCAGTCGTCTTCTATCTCCGGACCTTCAGCAACATCATAGCCGAATTTGCGGAAAATATCCACGATTTCCTCTCTTGCGATTGATACTGGGTGTCTCGAGCCGAGAGGCTGAGGGTCGCCCGGCATTGTATAGTCGAATGCCGCACCGTTTGCCGCACCGTTCTCTTCAACGGAGTTTTTCAGTTCCTCAATTTTTGCCGATGCAGTATTCTTGAGTATATTCAGCTTCTGTCCGAACTCTCTTTTCAGTTCAGGAGCGACGGTCCTGAATTCTTCGAAAAGTTTTGTAACCTCGCCTTTTTTGCCGAGAAGTCTGACACGAGCCTCTTCAATATCTTGTTCGGTCTTGCATTTCAAGTCATTGATTTCTGCCATCAAGGCATCAATTTTCTCTTTCATATATGTTTATGATTTAATAGTTTGCATAATCTTAAGACTGACTTAAAACTGTCACTATAACGTCGTTATGACATTGCGACATCTCTTAAGGCAGCCTCCCTTCATTCCTGTGGATAACCGATTGCAACAGCACAGTACGGGCGCAGTCCATCTTTGATTCCGAGGAGTTTCCTAAGATAGTCCTCGGCTGTTCCGCCATCCGGATTGTCCTTGATATGCGGACGACCGTTGATGTGGACCCAGCAGCTTCCGAGATCCATTGCCGTTGCCGCCAGCTGCACAAAAGTCGCCGATATAGCGCAATTGTCCACCCACAAGTCTGTCTTGCTTTCGTCTCCGAGAATCACGATTGCTGCTGCGGCACCTTTGAGCAGAGCAGAGCCGTAGTCCCTCATCTGTGAAATGGCTTCCAATGTGTCTTTCTCTGTGATAATCATAAATTCGGTGCTTTTGCTGTTCCTTGATGACGGGGCAGTGCGGGCCAAATTCACGATTGAATCCAGAATTTGCTCATCTACAGGGGCGTCGGTGAATTTCCTGACGCTGTGCCTTTTCTCAATTACTTCAAGAAAGTCCATTTTATTATAATTTAAATCTTTGTCGTAATTTAAATCTCTGATTTCTTTGCCTTGCGTTTCGCGCGTGCTTTCTGCATTTTCGCAGCTCCGCTTTTAAGGTATGATTTCCATTGCTCTTCGTTAAAAATCTTCAAATATGCGGAGTCTGTCTTTTCGAGCCACTTGTCCTGTACAGCCATATAGATATCTCCGTTTGAAACCTTTTCTGAAGAGAGTTTCTCGAACTCGGCCTTCATTGCAGGCAGATTGTATTTCAATGTGGAGTCAACAAAGAAAACCTGCCAGTCCTCCAAATCGAGAAGCCGCTGAAGCCTGTCTGCTTCCTGTTCGGCTTGTTCATAGATATCTAATTGTTTCTGTGGTCCTTGCGCATATATGCTTTTCACAGTGAAAAAG
>Tibetan_p1__coassemble_84_pt1 | contig 79540 bp, 62 predicted proteins | sample Tibetan_p1__metabat2_high_PE_033 | metagenome-assembled genome bin Tibetan_p1
GTATTGTAAGAAATGCTATTTTTTCGCTCATTATCTTTTGCTTCCATTCTTGATTTCTGCAGTTGTGCATTTCGGCGGCGGAGATATCCGAAGCAATTGCCAATATGATAAACGATAGTATAATGGCAGTTATTTTCTTTGTCATAAAGTTTTGTTTTTTGCGGTTTGTCAGTCTTGATAGTTTTCTTCAAGACTTTCTGTTGGTTCTCCTATATATATAAGGTATTGTACAATGTCTTCTGCTGTTACTTGTGCCTGTGCAATTTGTGTATTGTCTATATCTGAGTTTACTTCTGAAATATTTGTGTCGGAATGTACAATGTAGTCTTCGTATGTCAATGTCTCCTCCTCCCCGGAGTTCTTCATTACGAGATTGCCTACTGTAACAATTGCCAGAAACATTGCTGCCATAGTAATCAGAGGCGACAATTTTTCGATGAAGCCTTCCTGACTTCTCCTGCGGCTTATGCTTATGACCTTGGCTTCGTTCTTGAATTGGTCCATATAACCGTCCGGAATATAATAAGGCATTGTTTTCAGCTCCGGAGAACTTGTCAGAATGTCTTTGTTCTTCTCCATAATCACTCACTTAATATAAATTAGACACAAATATCATCCGAAAGTTAAAAGACTTTGTCAAGTTCTTGCTTGATTTTGTTGCAGGCGTGGTGGTATGAGGCCTTGAGTGCACCTACGGATGTGTTTGTAATCTCGGCTATCTCATCATATTTCAAGTCATCGAAATATCTCATATTGAACACAAGTCTTTGTTTTTCCGGTAGTCGTTGTATTGCTTTATGCAGTTCTCTTTGGAGTTCGTTTCCGTTGAAATACGGGTCATCGTCGATTTTCTTTGTTAGAATTTCACTGACACCCTGCATAGAAACCAAGGCTTTGAATTTTTGTTTTCTGAGATGATTCAAAACTTCGTTCGTTGCTATTCTGTATATCCAGGTAAAAAGACGTGCATCTCCTCGGAAAGAAGGTAGTGCAGCCCATATCTTTATGAATATTTCCTGAAGCAGATCATTGGTATCATCGTGATTACACAAAAACCTTCTTACGTGCCAGTATAGTCGTTCTGTATATTGGTTCACAATATGATTGAAGGCTTCTTCGCAGAAGCCTTCTTCATATAGTTTTATGATTTCACGATCTGTCATCAGGCAGTCCGGATTATTTTCTTGCGATGGCTTTCTTTGCTGCCTCCGCAATATGCGCAGCATCAAGACCATATTCCTGGAGCAGTCTTGCTGGAGTTCCGCTTTGACCGAATCTGTCCCCACCGTTAATATATTCCAATGGAGCAGGATTATGTGCACAGAGCACACCGGCAATCAGCTCTCCGAGACCACCGCACATATTGTGCTCCTCTGCACAAACAGCTGCGCCAGTCTTTCTGACAGATTCCACTACAGCCTCCTCATCAAGCGGCTTGATTGTCGCAATGTCAATGACCTCTGCCGAGATGCCTTCTTCCTCAAGTAGTTGTGCGGCTCCGACAGCTTCCCAAACCAAATGTCCTGTAGCGAAGATTGTTACATCAGTACCTTCGCTCATACATATTGCCTTTCCTATTTCAAATACTTGCTCTTCAGCAGTAAAGTTTGGAACAGCAGGTCTGCCGAATCTGAGATATACTGGGCCTTCGTATTTTGCTGCTGCAATTGTTGCTGCTTTACACTGGTTGTAGTCGCAAGGATTAATGACGACCATTCCCGGCAAAGCCCTCATTAGAGCTATATCCTCCATTGTCTGGTGTGTGGCGCCGTCTTCGCCAAGTGTAATTCCAGCGTGAGAAGATGCTATTTTTACATTTGTATGTCCGTAAGCGACTTCCTGTCTGATCTGGTCGTATACTCGTCCTGTGACGAATTCTGCGAAAGAACCGGCGAATGGTATTTTCCCAGTTATTGCCAAACCTGCAGCAGTACCTATCATATTCGCTTCTGCGATTCCGCATTGGATAAATCTGTCTGGATATTCTGCTGCGAATGCGTCCATTTTAACGGAGCCGACCAAGTCTGCTGCCAAAGCTACAATGCGGCTGTCTTGTTTTCCGGCTTCAAGAAGTCCTGCTCCAAAGCCGCTTCTTGTGTCTTTGTTTCCTGTGTTGGTGTATTTTGTTGCCATATTTTTCTTGTTGTCAAATTTTGAACCTGTCCGAATTCATTATATAAGACCGAAAAGTTTCAGAGCTTAAAAATCTCCCAATGTCTCTTCAAGCTGCGAAAGAGCCTCATTACACAGTTCCTGCGAAGGTGCTTTTCCGTGCCATTTGTGTGTACCTGCCATAAAGTCTACACCGTGACCCATATCACTCTTGAATAGAATCATTACAGGCTTGCCTTTTCCACTTTTGTTGCCGGCTTGTTCAAATGCATCAAGAATAGTATTGAAGTTGTGTCCGTCAGCTGTTATGACTTCCCATCCGAAGGCTTTCCATTTTGCCTCCAAGTTGTCCAGTCCTCCAACTTCTTCAACTTTACCATCAATTTGCTGCCCGTTCCAGTCTACCATTCCGATCAAATTGTCGATTTTATGATGTGCTGCGAACATAGCTGCTTCCCAAATCTGTCCTTCCTCACATTCTCCGTCTCCCATCATCACAAAGACTTTGTTTTCATCCTTGTCCATCTTTTTTCCAAGTGCGGCACCGGCAGCAGCAGAAAGTCCCTGACCAAGTGAACCGGATGCTTGAAAGATTCCTGGAAGACCTGTTTCCACGCACGGATGTCCTTGAAGCCTGGTTCCGAACTGACGGAATGTGGCGAGTTCTTCTGTCGGGAAATACCCTGTGCGGGCAAGCAGAGAATAGTATACCGGAGTAAGGTGTCCGGCAGAAAGAATGAACATATCTATTCCCTTGCCGTCTCTCGACCAATTCTCTGGATTGTGCTTCATCACGTTGAAATACAGTGCAGTAAGAAAATCAGCGCTGCTCATAGAACCACCCGGATGTCCGGATTTTGCAAGTGTCACCATTCTGACAATATCCCTCCTGACCTGGGTGGATATTTTCTGCAATTCTTCAATTTTGACCATTGGCTTCTTATTTTATTGAGTTTGAATTGTCTTGTTTCACAAAAGTACGAAAAATTTGATTTATCTTTGCACAATTATATGAATAGGATGAAGAATACACGAAACTTTTGCATAATTGCTCATATAGATCACGGAAAGAGCACTTTGGCAGACAGGATGCTTGAAGTTACGAACACTTTGGCAGCCAGAGAGATGGAAAATCAGGTCTTGGATTCTATGGATCTTGAGAAAGAAAAAGGAATTACCATCAAGAGTCACGCTATCCAGATGGATTATATTCATAATGGGCAGCCATATGTGCTCAATTTGATTGATACTCCGGGCCACGTTGACTTTTCATACGAGGTCTCCAGAGCTATTGCCTCCTGTGAAGGCGCTCTTCTTGTCGTGGATGCTACTCAAGGTATTCAGGCTCAGACAATTTCAAATTTGTATCTTGCTCTTGAACACGATTTGGAGATAATACCGGTGCTGAACAAGATTGACGTTGATTCCGCTATGGTTGATGTTGTTACGGACCAGGTGGTGGATCTTCTTGGCTGTGCTCCTGAGGATATTCTCCTTGCATCAGGTAAGACCGGACAGGGAGTAAAGGAAATCCTCGATGCAATAGTTGAAAGAGTTCCGGCTCCTGTGGGAGATCCGGAAGCACCTCTTCAGGCCCTTATTTTTGATTCTGTATTCAATTCATTCAGAGGTATTATCGCTTATTTCAAGGTTGTCAACGGTTCAATCAAAACCGGTGACAAAGTTAAGTTTGTGAGTACCGGAAAAGAGTATGTGGCAGATGAAATCGGTGTACTCAAGATGAAGATGTGCCCGAAGAAAGAAATTCCTTGCGGAAGTGTAGGATACATCATTTCAGGAATCAAGACAGCAGTGGAGGTAAAGGTCGGAGATACCATTACGCACGTAGCTTCTCCTTGCAAGGAGGCGATTGCAGGTTTTGAGGAAGTAAAGCCGATGGTGTTCGCCGGAATGTATCCAGTCGAGACAGACCAATACGAGGAACTTCGTGCATCTTTGGAAAAATTCCAGCTTAATGATGCTTCATTTGTGTTTGAACCGGAGTCTTCACTTGCTCTCGGATTCGGTTTCCGCTGTGGTTTCCTGGGACTGCTGCATCTTGAAATTGTACAGGAAAGGTTATACAGGGAGTTCAATATGGATGTGATTACTACTGTACCTAACGTTTCCTATAAGGTTTACACTACGCAGGGTGAATGTCTTGATGTTCATAATCCATCAGGTCTTCCGCCGGCAACGTTGATTGAGCATATTGAAGAACCATATATAAGGGCGCAGGTCATTTCGAAATCTGATTATTACGGCCCTATTATGAAGCTTTGCCTTGATAAGAGGGGAGTGCTTATAAATCAGCATTATCTCACATCAGATCGTCTGGAACTTACATATGAGATGCCTCTTTCTGAAATCGTATTTGATTTCTATGACAAGCTTAAGTCTATTTCCAAAGGCTATGCATCATTTGATTATCACGTGATAGGATTCAAGGATGCCAAACTTGTAAAACTGGATATACTTCTGAATGGAGATCAGGCTGATGCCTTGTCAACATTGATTCACGCTGACCACGCGTATGATTTCGGACGCAAGATGTGTGAGAAACTTAAGGAACTTATTCCGCGACAGCAATTCGATATTGCCATACAGGCAGCTGTCGGAGCAAAGATTATAGCTCGAGAGACTGTAAAGGCCGTTCGTAAGGATGTGACTGCAAAATGTTACGGAGGTGACATTTCCCGTAAGAGAAAGCTCCTTGAGAAGCAGAAACAGGGAAAGAAGAGAATGCGGCAGATTGGAACTGTCGAAGTACCTCAGAGCGCGTTTATGGCGGTTCTCAAACTTGACTGATGACAACAAAAATGGGGAAACCTCACGGCTTCCCCATTTTTGTACCTCAATGTATTTTTATTTGAGGCCTCTCTGTCAAATTCAAAAAATGAAATTGCACACTTATGAAACTTTCTTGAATTTGCAGAAAGAGACGAATAAGATTCTTAACCGGTTACAAAGGTCTTGAATTTTTTACTTTCAAAGGTTGTCGAGTGTGTTGTTTTTATCGTTGTTTTATGCCTTTGGCGTTGTTTTATGCTTGTTTTTACCAATTATAGTTAGATTTTATATATTATGAAAATTAAGCTGTTTTTGTCTGCCTTACGTTTAAGGACATTGCCCTTGTCTTTAGCCGGAGTTGTGCTTGGAACCTCTTTGGCAGCGGCCGATTATCATATAAATCCATTGACCTCTGTTTTCGTATTTCTAACTGCTTGTTCACTTCAGATATTATCCAATCTTAGTAATGAACTTGGCGATTATATCAGTGGTACGGAATCAGGTCAGGGACGAGCTTCAACGGCTTCCTTGAATAATGGTGAAATATCACTGAAGGGAATCAAGGGTATGATTGCCGTTTGGATAGGAGTGTCTGTAGTTTGCGGTCTTCTGATGATTTACTTTTCTTTCGGAACGTTATTCAGCCTTGATTCATTTGTCTTGATGCTTCTTGGTTATTTTGCTATCAAAGCGGCTATGAAGTATACGTTGGGAAGTTCTCCTTATGGTTACAGGGGATGGGGGGATTTGTATGTGTTTCTGTTCTTCGGATTAGTTTCAGTTGGCGGTTCCTTCTTTGTTCTTACTCATTCTTTCGGATCCTGGCTGATGCTGTTACCTTCGGCTGCAATAGGTTTTTTCAGTACGGCTGTATTGAATGTCAATAATATCAGGGATATGGAAACAGATCGTCTCAATCGTGTTACAACAGCCATATGTTTAGGCGATAAAGGAGCTAAGATTTACCAATGCGTTCTAATAATTGCCGGCTGGGTTTCTATGATTGTGTATGCAAGTTTGAGATTCTTTGATTTATGGCATTTCCTGTTTTTTCTTGTAATGCCTCTGTTTGTGTTTCATCTTGTATATGTATGGAAGCATTCAGGAAAGGAATTGGATGCTTCCCTTTCTGTATTAGTTATCTCAACCTTCTTTTTTGCAGTATTGTCAGGAGCCGGTTTCTTGGCATATCTTTTTATTTGACGGCGACAAACATCCTGCAGATGCCGAATGTAAACGCTTGATGACGTACAGTTCTGAATCCGGCATTGTGAAGCATTTTGCAGAATGTGTCATATTGGGGGAAGTTCTGTACGGATGCAGGCAAATATTTGTATGCTTTTCTGTTTCCTGAGATTCTGCCTCCTATAAGTGGAAGAATTTTAAGAAAGTATAACTTATAGAACCATCTGATTATCGGGTTTGTCGGAATCGATAATTCCAGAATTATCAGTTTCCCGTTTTGTTTCAAAGTCCTGTGCATTTCCTTCAAGCCTTTTTCGAGGTGTTCGAAATTTCTGACTCCGAATGCTGAAGAAATGCGGTCAAAGGTAGAGTCTGCAAACGGAAGTTCTTCGCAGTCGCCTTTTATAAGATTTATGGTGACACTATCTTCTTCATTTGCGAACCCTGCCTCTGTAACTTTTTTCCGTCCTATTTCCAGCATTTTTTCTGATAGGTCGATACCTGTGATATGTGTGTGTGGAGCAGAGTTATCTGCAAGTTTCATCAATGATTTTCTTGCAGTAGCTATAGTAAGGTCTGCAGTTCCACAAGCTACATCAAGAATCCGTTGCGGAGCGTCTGTGTCTACTATTTCATTGACAGCTTTCCTTCGCCAGGTTTTGTCTATTTCGAGTGAGAGCAGGTGATTCAGATAGTCGTATTCAGGAGCAATATTGTCAAATAGCTCCTCTATTTTTTCTTTTTTTGCCATAATGAGAAATGTTCGGGTACAGGGTCATAGCCGCTTCCTCCCCAAGGATGGCATCTTAGCAAGCGGTGTATGGTGAGATATAGGCCTTTTACAGGGCCGTGCTTTCGGAATGCTTCCAATCCGTATTGTGAACAGGTTGGTGTGAATCTGCAGGAAGGGGGTTTTAGAGGGGATATGCAAATCTGGTAGAATCTTATCAATACGACGAACGGAAATACCAGAATTCTTTTCAATGTAACTCTTGGCATATCAATTGTCATTTTTGATTTCCTCAGTTGGTGAAACCGTAGCGATTGATTTACTTATTTTCGCAATAATCTGATCTACAGCCTCTTCTATCTGCTTGTATTCCACGCATTCCTTTGTGGTATAGGTAATAAGAATGTCTATTCCGCAATGTCCGAGCAAATGTTTCTGCTTTCTCCAACATTCTCTTATACGTCGCTTGAACAGGTTGCGTTTGACAGCCCTTTTGAAGATTTTCTTCGGCACTGAAATGAGAATCCTTGGATGTTCATTCTCATTAGTACTGACCCATCTGAATCTTAGGCATCCGACATTGCCGTACTTTCCCTTGGCAAGAAGATTGTCAATGTTTGTCTTGCCGCATAATCTTTCGTTTTTAGAAAAGGTATGCCGGAGCTTTTCATCCATAATAATAGTGGATTAGTTGCTTTTTGAAAGGTATAGCTCCAACGCCTTGGCCACAGACGGAGCCTCTGGTGTAGGTGCGGAAATTTCTATTGACAGACCGGCCTCATTCATCGCATTTACAACAGATTTGCCGTATGATACGAATTTGGTGTCTCCCTGGCTAAAGTCCGGATGGTTCTCAAACAGGGATTTTACGTCAGCCGGATTGAATAGTACTATCAGGTTGTATGATTTGATATCAAGTTCCTTAATATCCTGTGATACCGGTTTTACGAATACTGCCGTCTCGAAAGACAGAGGTGATTTCTCGAACAGAGTTGTGACAGCGTCCTTAGTTGTCGACTCAGATGTAGCTATAAGAAAAGACTCCTCCTTGTGTTTTGTGCCGATAAGACTCAAAATTGAACTTGGAGTTCCGTCTCCGAAGAAAATTTTCCTTTTTCTATATACTATATGTTTCTGGAGGTAATTGGCTACGGCTTCTGTCGTACAGAAGTATTTCATTGTCTCAGGAACTTTTACGCGCAATTCTTCACAGAGATGGAAGAAGGCATCAATAGTTGTTCTTGCTGAGAAAATGATAGCGGTATGGTCGAGAATATTGATTCTTTGAGCCCGGAACTCTCTTGAGGTCAAAGGCTCCATTTTGAAAAATGGCTTAAAATCAAATTCAACTCCAAATTTTTCCGCAATGCTGTCAAAAGGTGAAGCAGTCTTTGGCTGCTGCTGTGAAATCAGGATTTTTCTAATGTCCATTATATTACACTCCAACTATTTACAGTGATAAATCAAATTACAATGACCGTATCACACGGTGAAAAATTCACTTAAAAAACATAAACAGAACCCACTAATAATCCCGAAGGTACTATTTCGAGGGCGCAAAGGTACAAAAAAGCTGTGACATACGAGCAAGAAGATGCAAAAATTTGAAATTCCCTAAGCAATAGAATGGAATATATCGCTACTGATAGCCAAAGCATTGTGATTTTTGCTGACTCATAACTTATGCCGGTTAACCTTGTTGTTCCGGCGATGAATAGTAATAGCAGAGTCATTATTATAAAGAATGACCAGGAAGATTTATATCCTGCTACATATGTATTGGCTTTCTTTCCATTGGGCCTGCAAATGACTGCAGCAATGGTCTTCAATGCGAAATATGCGATAAATGTGCAGGCTGTTGCAGCCATTCTTAAGTCATTTGATAAGTCTTGCATATAATTCGGTTCATATAATCCGAAATTCTCTGCAATGAGACAAAACGGAATGAACATAGCTGCAGAAACCAAGCTTCTGTCGCGGCTCATTCTGACGCTGTCTTCAAGATTTATATTTTCCTTCCACCTCAGGATGCAGGCAAAAAGCGATGGAACGATATTGACTATTTTCTTGAACAAAATTAATATTATCAAAAGAGAAATTGCGGCAGCGATGTCTTCAGCCAGGCTGCTGTCGTTCGTGTTTCCAACTATTGCATATGGTTCAGTCGGCAGTTCTAAATTGCTGGAAACAAAAGCATTGGCAACGGGTTCTGTGGCAATCTGCGGCATACCTGAAGCGAGAATATTCCATAGAGTGTTTGTGTCTGGAATATCTGAAAATGCAGAATCGGATAAAGAATCGGTTGCAATACTTGCAATACTTGTAATCGAATCAGTCATATTCAGTTGCCTCTTTTTGCTTTGTATCCCATTTCTGTCAGAAGGGCTGTCACTCTGTCGCGGAAATCCCCCTGGATGGTTATTTCCCCGTTTTTGGCACTTCCGCCGACTCCGCATTTCATTTTCAATGTGCGGCCCAAATCGGCGAGGTCATCATCGCTGCCAATGAATCCAGTTACAAGTGTCACCTGCTTTCCTGCGCGTCCTTTCTTGTCAATTGTAACGATAAGTTTCTGTTCGGACGGCTTCAATGTTTCCTGAACAGACTCACCTTCCTCTTCGTATTTAAAATCAGGGTTAGTTGAGAATACGACTCCCAGACGCTTTTTCCAATCGTTATCTGCCATAAATTCAAATTATTTTGCAATATAGTAGGGATTATTTTGCAAATATAAGGAATAACATTGTATATTTGTCAGTTTGAGGTGTCATTTTGTGACAGTCAATGATTTCTCATCTGATGCCTGTATGTAACGGAAATACAAAGAAATAGATTAATGGACAAACGTAAATTCACACTTTGGAACCGGATAGTTGCGATGCTGGTATTTCTTGTATCGGCAGTAACCTATCTGATGACCATCGAGCCGACAGCTTCTTTCTGGGACTGCGGTGAGTTCATCGCTTCATCATATAAACTTGAGGTAGGACACCCTCCAGGAAACCCTGTATTCCAGCTTTTTGCGAGGATATTTACATTATTCACAGACGGTGAAAGTGCAGCAGTGGCAGTCAATGCAATGAGTGCCATATGCTCCGCACTGACAATATTCTTTCTTTATCTGACCATTGTATTCCTTGCAAAACGCTTGTTCAAGCCATCTGAAGAGGGAACCTGGACACTATCGCAATCCATAGCCATATTCGGTTCCGGTGCAGTAGGTGCTTTAGCATATTGTTTCAGCGATACTTTCTGGTTTTCAGCTGTGGAGGGCGAGGTCTATGCTATGTCATCACTCTTCACTGCTCTCGTATTTTGGGCTATGACCAAATGGTATGAGCAGGCGGACACCCCGTATGGAAACAGATGGATTGTGCTTATTTCATTCCTTATGGGCTTGTCGATAGGTATTCATCTGCTTAACCTTTTGACAATTCCGGCCCTTGTTTTCCTGTTCTACTACAAGAAGAGAGAAGATGGTCACTATTCCTTTATGGAATATGTGAAGATATTTGTAATATCCTGTATCATATTGGCAGTCATATTGTTCGGTATAATACCATATCTGCCGAAAGCCGCTGCGTATGTAGATTTGCTCTTTGTCAATGCCTTTGGTCTGCCGTTTAATTCGGGTGCAGCATTCTTTATGCTGGCTCTGCTTGCAGTATGCTTCTGGGGCCTTTTCCGCACTATGAAGAACAGGCAGGTTGTGGCCAATACTCTTCTGTTGTGTTTCACCACAATCGTTATCGGATTCTCATTGTTCTCCATCGTGATAATCCGTTCAAGTGCAAAGACTCCTACAAACGAATACCAGCCGGACAATGCCTTCACTTTGATCCGTTATCTCAGTAGGGAACAGTATGGCAGTACCCCTTTGGTATACGGTCAGTATTTTGATGCACCGTACGAATTGGAGGATACCAAGTACTGGACACCGGTAGGTGATAAATATGTACACGCTACAGGAACACCTAAAATCGTGTATGATCGCTCGGGAAAGATGCTTTTCCCGAGAATGTGGTGCAATTCCGATTCGAAATATGTCGACTTTTATGAGTCTTATATCAATGGAAAAGGCAAGAAAATAGCAGGTGCGCAGCATCAGAAGCCAACTTTCGGGCAGAATCTTTTCTTTTTCTTTGACTTCCAGATGAATTGGATGTACTGGCGTTATTTTATGTGGAATTTTGCCGGACGTCAGAATGAAATCCACAGTCCGACTCCAGGGGATATTTTTGCAGGAAACTGGGAATGCGGAATACCTTTCATTGACAGAATAAGGCTTGGTGACCAATCGGATGCTCCTGATTATCTTAAGAATAACAAAGGTAAGAACCACTATTTCCTTCTGCCTCTGATATTAGGTCTGATAGGATTGTTTTTCCAGTTCGGGCGCGACAGAAGGGGATGCTGGTTGACTTTCCTTATGTTCTTTATGACAGGAATAGCTATCGTGATATACTTGAATCAGCAGCCTTTTCAGGTGAGGGAGAGGGATTATGCTTATGCAGGTTCCTTCTATGCGTTCTCAATATGGATAGGTCTTGCCGTAGCTGCAGTTTATTCGTGGCTCAGTGACTTGTTTGAGAGTAATTCGTCAGAGAACTCAAAGGCAGGTATTGCAGTGGCAGTATCCCTTCTGCTCTTGGGGGTACCATCGTTGATGGCTTGCCAGAACTGGGACGATCACGACCGCAGCAACAGGAAAACTGCTGTAGAGATGGCAGAGAACTATCTCAATTCAGTCGGACCGAATGGTATTCTGGTCACTCACGGCGACAACGATACTTTCCCTGTGTGGTATGCTCAGGAAGTTGAAAATGTTCGTACAGATGTCAGGATAGCCAATACCAGCCTTTTGGGAACTGACTGGCATATCGATCAGATGAAATATGCTGTCAACGAATCTGCTCCATTGGATTTGTCCGTAGGCAAGAACCAGTATCTTTACGGTACTAATGATTTCATATATATATATGATACTCAGAACAAAGTATATCCACTCTCAGATGTGATGAGGGTTTTCAGGCATCCAGACTTGAAACTTCCGCTTACCTCTGGAAAGAAGGTGGATTATATTGTTTCCAGAAAATTCACGATACCTGTGAATAAGGATAATGTAATCAAATACGGCATCCTTGATGAGAAATATGCCGATATGATTCCGGATGAGATAGTGCTTACAATACCGGAGGATAAGGATTATATTACAAAACAGGAACTCTTTATGCTTGACCTCTTGTCCAATTACCAGTGGGATCGTCCTCTTCACCTTCTGAGTATGGGAGGCGATATCAATATCGGTATAAAGGATTATCTTATGTATGAAGGCTTCTCCTACAAGTTCGTTCCGATAAAGAACAAGATGAAACGGAATGAAATCGGCTTTGCAGATCCAGAAGACTTGTATTACAAGATAAAGAATGTTTACAAGTGGGACGATTTGAAGAGAACCGACTATTTTGTTGACTATCAGAATCTTTATACATTCTGCGGAGTTCTTTCTCAGAGGCAGGTATTTGTAAATGCTGCAAAGGAAATGCTTAAAATCGGAGACAAGCAGAGGGCGGCAGAACTTCTTGATATGTGTCAGGAATGTGTACCTGAGAAGAATTATCCGCTTGATATGGTTTACCTTGGCTTCTCCAATGAGCTTGTGGTTATTGATATGATAGAGTCGTATTATATTTGTGACCGTACAGAAACTGCGCGTGAAATCTCAGAACGATTCAGCGAGTCTATGTTCCATTCGACCAGGTTTTTCCTTGAATATTATGATTTCGCCAAACGTGAATTTGAGACCTGCTACACCTGTCTGCAGTATCTGGCTGATATGTCAGATCATTATGGCAGCGAGGATTTGGGTAAGGAAATACGCGATCGTTTCAATAACCTTATAGAAGAGAGATAAGCCAGTCTCCATCGGCTGAAAGATAAACGCAAGCAATCGTCTTGTAACAATGAACCCCGAAATTTAAACAAAAAATTTCGGGGTTCATTGTTCTGTTTGTTATGTCAGGACTGTGCAATAAACATTTGTTCTACCTTTGAAGCCTGACAACAATGCTGAGTGGCAGATTTTTGCCGAACCGGTCTTCAAGTGCGAGTTCTCCGCAATCAAGTGCCTTGTATTCAATGTCTTTGCAAAAGGTCTGCTTTACTATGGTCTCTCCAAGTACTGCAGAATATCCATTGGAGTAGAGGTTGAGCACAAGGAAACTGTCTTTTGGTGCGAGAATCGCACTCACGCATTTGAGCATCTCATTCAGGCACTCGTCAAGCTTCCATTTCTCTCCGTCAGGACCGTGGCCGTAAGCGGGAGGGTCGAGTATGATTCCCTGATATGAATTTCCTCTTTTTGCCTCCCTTCTTGCAAATTTCAATGCGTCTTCAAGAATCCATCTTATATTGTCCAGGCCGCTTGCTTCCATATTGCCCCTTGCCCAAGTGACAACCTGACGGACAGAATCCAAGTGTGTGACATCTGCACCGGCAGCCTTTGCGGCAAGTGATGCAGCACCTGTATAGGCGAACAGGTTCAGTACCTTAGGCTTTGGCAGGCCTTCCTTTTCCGCCTTCTCTACAAGTGCCCTGGTCTGTCTGTATATGAATTCCCAGTTGGAAGATTGCTCAGGAAAAACTCCGACGTGTTTGAAAGATGTAAGGCCAAGTCTGAGAGTGAAGTTAAGTCCCGGTGTGGTGCTGTTGTACTTGATGTACCACTGTTCGTCCATTTTTTTGCGGCGCTCCCAGGTTCCGCAGTCTTCTTTTCCCGATTTGCCGAATCCTGCACCTGCGCGGAAACGGGTATGCATCATTCTGTTCCAGTCATTATCTGTCAAAGACTTGTCCCATATTGCTTTCGGTTCCGGACGTGCCATTATATAATTCCCGAACCTCTCAAGTTTTTCAAAGTTGCCGGAATCAATCAGTTCATAGTCTTGCCAGAATTTTCCAGGGCTTTCAATAGTAATCATATCAGTCAAATTTTTCTCTCCTTGATAAAAACGGAGAATTTTGTCTTGCAAAGATATGTTAAATTCTTGTATTTCCCCGAAAATTGCTAAATTTGCCGAGATTAACACATTATGTATGTGTCTGATAAGTCTTATAATGGACTGAAAATCGAATTTATAATTATATAAAATTATGCAACAGCACATTGACACTTACGATTTTGCCGGTAAAAAGGCAATTGTCAGAGTAGATTTCAACGTTCCATTGAACGAAAAAATGGAGATAACTGACGATACACGTATCAGAGCAGCTATCCCTACCCTCAAAAAAGTTCTTGAAAAAGGTGGCTCACTCATCATTATGTCGCACCTTGGACGTCCTAAGGGAGTTACCGATAAATTCTCTCTCCGTCACATTCTCGGTCGTGTTGAGGAACTTCTCGGCGCACCAGTGAAATTTGCAGAGGATTGTCAGGCTGCTGAGGACAAAGTTGCTACCCTCAAACCAGGTGAGGCTCTTGTTCTCGAGAACCTTCGTTTCTATGCTGAGGAGGAGGGCAAGCCAAGAGGTCTTGCTGAGGATGCTACAGATGAGGAGAAGAAGGCAGCTAAGGCAGCAGTGAAAGAGAGTCAGAAAGCTTTTGTGAAGAAACTTGCTTCATACGCTGATTGCTACATCAATGACGCTTTCGGAACAGCTCACCGTGCGCACGCTTCTACAGCACTTATCGCTGAGTATTTCCCTAACGACAAGATGTTCGGATATGTTATGGAAGGAGAGATCAAGGCTATTGACCGTGTTCTCAACAACCCTGAGCATCCTGTTACTGCAATTATCGGTGGTGCAAAGGTATCTTCAAAGATTGGTATCATTGAGCATCTTTTCGATGCAGTTGACAATATGATTATCGGTGGAGGTATGGTTTATACCTTCATAAAGGCACAGGGCGGTAAAATCGGAAACTCTCTTTGTGAGGATGACCAGATGGAGCTTGCTCTCAATATCATCAAGAAAGCTGAGGAGAAAGGCGTAAAACTCTATCTTTCAAAAGAGGTTGTAATCGCAGATGCTTTCTCAAATGATGCCAATACCAAGATTTGCCTTAATTCAGACATTCCTGAGGGATGGGAGGGCGTAGACGCAGCTCCTAGCACCCTTGCAACTTGGGAAGAGGTAATAATGAAATCTAAGACTATTCTTTGGAACGGCCCTGTAGGAGTATTCGAGATTCCTGCATTTGCAAAGGGTACCAACAGAGTAGCAGAGCTTCTTGCAAAGGCTACAGAGCACGGTGCGTTCACACTTGTAGGTGGCGGTGACTCAGTAGCAGCAGTAACTCAGATGGGCTATGCAAACAAGGTAAGCTATGTATCTACCGGTGGTGGAGCTATGCTTGAGTTCCTTGAGGGCAAAGAGCTTCCAGGTATTGCGGCAATAAGAAAATAATCCTTTGCTGGATTGAAATATCAGGGAGATTGCCTCGCTGCTTTGAAGCGGGACATTCTCCCTTTTGAATTTGTATAACAGGCTGTTATTCAGGTCTAAAATCGTTGGAAGGAAAATGTTTAGCACACTTTTCATAAATTGGAATATGAATCCTGAGATATTCCATATCGGTAGTGTTTCACTTCGGTGGTACTCAGTACTTTTCGTGTCAGGATTTATTCTCGGCTGGTTCATCTTCAAATGGTTTTTCAAAAGGGAGAAAATTTCCCAGGACCTTCTGGACCCTCTCCTTTATACGCTTTTGATAGGTACAATCGTAGGAGCCCGACTTGGACACTGTATATTTTACCAGCCTGATTATTATTTCGGAAGCTGGCAGGGATTTTGGGAGATTTTTATGCCTTGGAAGGGTGGACTTGCAAGTCACGGAGGAACTATAGCATTGTTCTTTGCTATGTTGTGGTTTGCCCATCATTATGGCAGGAAACACGATTTTGACTTTGTCTGGATTTTGGATCACCTTGCCATTGCCGTGTGCTTTGCTGCAACTTTTATAAGACTTGGAAATCTGTGTAATTCAGAGATTTACGGAAATGTCACCAACCTCCCTTGGGGCTTTATATTCGAACTACGCGGGGAGACTATGCCTAAGCATCCTACTCAGCTATACGAAGCTTTGAGCTATCTTCTGCTCGGTCTGACTCTTCTTGGACTCTATAAATTCAGACTTGATAAAATATACAGGGGAACTTTTATCGGATTGTTTTTTATCGTGCTTTTCGGTATGCGTTTTCTGATTGAGTTTATCAAGGAACCTCAGGTCGGCTTTGAAGAGACTATGGTGTTGAATATGGGGCAGCTGCTCAGTATTCCATTCATTCTTGTAGGTGTCGGATTCCTTGTTTATGCATTTGTGAAGAAGGTACCGGCAAGGGCTATTCATCCAGAGAAGAAGAAAGCGACTCCGACTCATTATGCGAAGTCGTTGAATGCCTGACATTTTCCGGTCTCATCGTCAGCAGGGTCTTCTTGATGTTGCGCCTGTATTCGGTCGGCGTCGTACCGGACTTTTTTTTGAAAAACTTTCCGAATGACGACCTGTCGGAAAATGACATTTTCTCAGCGATTTGCTCCAATGTGAGTTCAGGATCTCTAAGCAGTTTTGTGGCTACCTCCATCCTGACAGACGAGATGACATAACTTACGGTTACTCTGGTTTTCTCCTTTACAATGGACGCAAGGTATTGCTTTGAAATACAAAGCTTTTCTGCATAGAATCCGACTTCCGTTTCCTTAAGGATGTTTTCGGACAGCAGTTCGACAAATGACTTCATAATTCCTTCCGAACGTCTGAGGTCTGCCATATGTACGGCAATATCTTTACCGTAACGGCGACATATCATATCCGCGAGGTCTGTAATCAGAATATAGAAATACGCATAGCTTATTTCTTCTGCAAAGGTATGATCGTGTTCGGACAATGCTGTTATTATATCGTCGAAGTCCTTGTTTGAGCGTTCTACCTCTTCCGGAGTGAGGCCTTCCTCGGCGATGCTTAGGCCGACCATTGTCCTGAAGTCGGGAGGCAGCGGATTCCTGTTCTGGAAAATGTCCTTTACGAGATTTTCTTCTGCCGCAACAAGTTTGGCGTGAAAGTCACTGCTGTATCGGACGCCGGTAATTTCTGCCCACGATGGAATATTTATGAACTGGTTCTCTGAAAACGAGAACCCGTTTCCGTTTATGATCATTTCAAGTTTTCCTTTAAGAATGACTGCCAGAATATGGCTGTTCGTTTTGAGCTGTTTCTCGTAAGTGGTATCTGCATTACCTTGTATTTCGCAGGCAAAGAACATTTTGTCAATCTGACCGTACTTTCTGACTTGCTCTTCAGTAAAGAGGCGCTCCGGGTTGTATATAGTTCCTTGTTTGTGTGGCATAAGAGTTAACCTGTAAAATTAGACCATAAAAGTAGTAAAATTATAATTATGAACCAAAGGAGTATAAATTTGGACCAGATAAAATGCTCCAATTGGCATAAAATATGCTCTAATTTTGCGGCTTTTGAAAAATAATTAAACAGTTAGTATAAATAAAATGATGAAAAAATTAGCGGTTTTTACAGTGATTTCTTCGGTTTTGTTGCTGCTTCCGGCGTATGGTTACGCTCAGAAGGCTTCAAAGAAAGGCGAAGAGGCGCCAAAGACAGAGGTGCAGCTGATGCTTGAGAAAGCAGATTCATCTGATACCCCTTTGGTAATCACTCTTGAACAGGCACTTCAGATTGCCTTGAGCGAAAATGTGTCGGTGAAGGTAGCCGACAAGGAAATCAAGAGGACGGAATATGCCAAGAAAGGCACATACGCTTCTCTCTTCCCGAAAATAGATCTCTCTGGTAACTATCAGAGGACTATCAAGAAACAAGTGATGTATATGGACATCGATATGGGTGCTCTTGGTGGCGGAGCCGGAGATGGTTCTGCGCCGGGTGAAGGAGGCAAACCAGAAACCGGCGGTGGTGAGTCAGCCGCACCTGCCGGACCGTCAATGGGTGATGGTCTTGAAGTAGGCCGCTGGAATACCTGGAGTGCAGGTGTAACCGCAACTCTTCCTATTATTAATGCTCAGCTTTGGAAAAGTGTAAAACTCTCAGGGCTTGACATCGAACTTGCTGTAGAGAAAGCGCGCTCGTCAAGACTTGGTATGGTAACAGAGGTTAAAAAGGCATATTATGGAACCTTGCTTGCCCGTGAAGCGTTCAAAGTATATAAGGATGTATATGAAAATGCTGTTAGCAACTGTGAGGAAACCCAGAAGAAATATGATGCCCAGAAAGTGTCTGAATTTGATCTTGTCCGTGCCAAAACTACAGTTGCCAATGCCATTCCTCAGGTCTACAATGCAGAGAGCAATATGATTCTGTCACTTTGGCAGTTGAAAGCATTGCTCGGTGTCGATTTGGATCTTAACATAGATATTGACGGAGAACTTGCTGACTATTCAAATCATATGTTCTATGATGTGCATCAGCACGACTCCATTTCGCTTGAGAATAACAGCACTATGAAGCAGTTGGCTATTCAGGCAGAACAACTTGCCCAGAATATAAAGCTTCAGAGATTTGCAAATATACCGACTTTGTCTGCTGCTTTCAATTTCAGTTTCAATGCAATGACAAATGACTTCAATTTTAGTCAGTACAGATGGACTCCATATTCTTATGTCGGTATCAGTCTTCAAATTCCTATTTTCAACGGAGGAAAGAGATGTAATGACATAAGGCAGGCAAAGAACAGGTATGAGCAGATTCAGCTTCAGACTCTGGATACAGAGAGACAGCTCAAAATCGCTATCCGTCAGAATCTGACCACTATGGAAACCAATATGAAGAGCTATTATGCGGCAGAGAATGCTGTAGTTTCCGCTCAGAAAGCCTACGATATTGCAGAGAAGTCTTATCAGGTAGGTCGTAGCACATTGATAGAGCTCAATGATGCACAGCTTGCATTGACTCAGGCTAAACTTTCACAGTCTCAGGCAGTTTATAATTTCGTTGTCGCTAAAGCCCAGCTTGAGCAGACACTCGGATATGATTTTATTGAAGAATAATAAAAGTATAAATAGATGAAAAAGATTATCAGAACAGCTCTTGCAATATCGGCAGCAATAATGGTTGTCGGATGCGGAAACGGAAAGAGTGCAGATGTTGCTAATACAGCAGCACAGGATGAGTTGCCTTCCGTACAGGTGGCAAAGGTATCCAAACGTGACATTGCATTGACATCAGTGTACACATCTACGGTTCAGCCGTATATAAAGAATAATATCGCACCTCAGACAGGCGGAAGAATTGAGAAGATATATGTTGAGGTCGGTGATTTTGTAAAGAAAGGTCAGGTTGTGGCTGAGATGGACAAGACACAACTGATGCAGGTTGAACTCCAGATGAAAAACAACGAGTTGGAGTACAACCGTCTCAAAGGATTGTATGATGCAGGCGGTCTTTCACAGTCAGATCTTGACGCAATCGAGCTTGCATACCGTGTCAGCAAAACCAACTATGAGAACCTTCTCGAAAATTCGGTTCTTCTTTCACCTATAGATGGAGTAATCACAGCCAGAAACTATGACGCAGGCGATATGTATACAATGAGCCAGCCTCTTTATGTTGTCGAGCAGATTGTCCCTGTCAAAATGCTTATAGGAATCTCAGAAGTTGACTATAGTAAGGTAAAGAAAGGGGATTCAGTAGAAATCGTTGCTGATGCAATTCCTGACAAGACTTTCTACGGTAAAGTAGGTAGAATATATCCGACAATTGATCCTGCAACACGTACATTCACAGCAGAGGTAGTAGTTTCCAACAACTACAAGACTCTTCGTCCGGGAATGTTCGTAAGAGCTACAGTTAACTTCGGTACCAGAAACAATGTCGTTATTCCTGACGTGGCTGTTGTAAAACAGACTGGTTCAGGCGAGAGATTCGTATATGTTCTCAATGAAGACAATACAGTAACATTCACTCCTGTAGAACTTGGAAGGAGAATAGGTGCTGAATACGAGGTACTTGAGGGTATTGATGATGGCGCCGTTGTAGTAACCGGAGGTCAGGCAAGACTTAAGTCAGGTGTAAAAGTGGAATTGAACAATTAGTCTTAGTAATATGAGTATTTATAAAAAAGCGGTTAATAGTCCGGTGACCACAGCCTTGATTTTCGTGGCTTTGGCATTCTTTGGAATATTTTCGCTGGTAAACATATCGATAGACCGGTTCCCGAAATTCGATGCGAATGTCATCATTGTGATGTCTTCGTATCCGGGAGCCAGTGCTGAGGATATCGAGAATAACCTCTCGAAACTCCTTGAGAACTCGCTGAATGGAGTGAGTGACCTGAAGAACATTACTTCTCAGTCTAAAGAGAATATCTCTATAGTAATGCTTGAATTCAATGAGGGTGTAGATATAGACGTTGCAACCAATGATGTGAGGGACAAGCTTGATGCTGTTAACTCCCAGCTTCCGGATGGAGCGTCAATGCCTATGATTTTCAAATTCTCATTGGATGAGATGCCTATCCTTATTATGGCTGCAACGGCAGACGAGAGCCTTCCGGCCTTGGAGAAGATTCTTGATGATCAGGTATCTACTCCACTTGCAAGGGTATCAGGTGTAGGTACGGTTTCAGTTTCAGGTGCTCCTAAACGTGAAATCCAAGTATACTGCGACCCTAATAAACTCGAAGCTTACGGATTGTCTATCAATGCAATATCGTCTATTATTGCATCTGAGAACAAAAACATCCCAAGTGGTTCTCTTGACGTGGGATCCAACTCATATACTATCCGTGTGGAGAAAGAGTTTGCAGATCCTAACGAGATGCTTGATATTGTAGTAGGATACAATAAAGGAAATGCAGTGTATCTTCGTGATGTTGCACGTGTAGAGGATACTATTCAGGAGAAATATCAGGAGGCTTACATCAATGGTAGGCCAGGTGCGCAGATTATTATCCAAAAACAGTCTGATGCAAATGCGGTGAGCGTTATCGAGGGTGTCAAGAAAGAGATGAAGAAGATTGAAAAGTCACTTCCTGCCGATGTACAGATTGTTACAATTATGGATAGTTCGACAAATATCATCAACTCCATCAACTCCTTGAAGGAAACAATCATTGTGACTTTCCTCATTGTGATGCTTGTCGTTTACCTCTTCTTGGGAAGATGGAGAGCTACTTTCATCATCATCCTTTCAATCCCTATCTCATTGCTTGCATCCCTGATGTACTTGTTTGCGACAGGTAATACGCTGAATATCATTTCAATGTCAGCCTTGTCACTTGCAATCGGTATGGTGGTCGATGATGCTATCGTGGTTTTGGAGAACATTTCTACCCATCTTGAGAAAGGAGCGAAACCTAAAGAGGCTGCAGTACACGCAACTCAGGAGGTCGGTATTTCAGTTGTAGCTTCTACATTGACAATGCTTTGTGTGTTCCTTCCTCTTACGATGATTAACGGAATGGCCGGAGTGATGTTCAAACAGCTTGGTTGGATTACTTCCATCATTATGGTTGTATCTACCATCGGAGCCCTTACTCTTATTCCGATGCTTTGCTCGCAGTTCCTCCGTTTCAAACCGAAATCAGGAAAACTACACGACCTGCTCTTTGGAAACTTCAACAAATTCCTTAACTGGCTTGCTTCAGGTTATGGAAAACTAATCAACTGGTGCGTTAACCACAGGACTGTTGTTGTATGTACATCTTTGGCTATTTTTGCCGCTACAATAATTTTCCTCGGTCCAAGTGTCAAGACAGAGTATTTTGCCAAGAGTGACCAGGGACGTATCACAGTCAACCTTGAACTTCCTGCCGGAACAGGTCAGGATATAACAAGAAATCTCGGACACGAGATTTACGCCAAGTTCAAAGAGGCGATACCTGAAATAGAGGCTTGCTCATATTCTCTTGGTGAGGCTGACTCCGAGAACGCGTATGCAGCTATGCAGAGTAACGGTACTCACATTATGGCATACAATATCAATATCGGAAGTATGGAGCAGCGTGAGAGATCTTGTTCTGAAATCACCGATGTTATCCGTAATATCCTTGCCGACTATCCACAGTTCAAGAAGGTGAAAGTAACCGAAGGCGGTGGAGGACAAGGAGGTGCTTCTACAGTTGATGTCGAGATTTACGGATTTGACTTTGTAGAGACTGAACGTGTCGCACGTGATATACAGGCAAAACTTATTGATGACGGCAAATGCTCACAGGTAATCTTGAGCCGTGACGAATATATCCCGGGATATCAAGTTGACTTCGACAGAACTAAGTTGGCTATCAATGGTTTGAACAGCTCGACAGCTGCGGCATTCCTTAGAGCGTCAGTTACAGGTGCAACCCAGTCATACTATAGGGAAGACGGAGAGGAGTACGATATTCGTGTGAGACTTGCTCCTGAGTTCAGAACAAGCCTTGATGATATTGAGAATATAATGATTTACAATAATCAGGGTAAAGGACTCCGCATCAAGGATCTCGGTCGTGTAGTTGAAACACAAGTTCCACCTACAATCGAGAGAAAGAACCGTGAGCGTATGATTACCGTTTCAGGTATCGTTGCAGGCGGAGTTGCCCTCAGTGATGCTGTAGTATCTGCACAGAAAGCGATTGACTCTACTGAAATTCCTTCTGAGTTTGCTGTGAAAATCGGTGGTTCTTATGAGGATCAGCAGGAGACTTTCGGACAGTTGATAACACTCTTGATAATGATTATCATCCTTGTGTACATTGTGATGGCATCTCAGTTCGAGTCGTTTATGAGCCCATTCGTTATTATGTTCTCAGTTCCTTTCGCTTTCGTCGGAGTGCTGATCGGACTTGTTGTAACAGGTACACCTCTTGGAGTAATGGGATTGATTGGTATCCTGATCCTTATGGGTATTGTGGTTAAGAACGGTATCGTGCTGATTGACTATACTATCCTTCAGAGAGAAAGGGGAGTCGGAATCGTAGAGGCTTCTGTGATTGCTGCGAAGTCACGTCTGCGTCCTATCCTTATGACTACTTTGACAACTGTTCTCGGTATGCTTCCTATGGCTATGGGAACTGGCGAGGGTGCAGAGACTTGGAGATCACTCGGTATGGTAGTGGCTTGGGGTCTTTCAATCTCAACACTCGTTACACTTGTAATCATCCCTACAATCTATGCTTCATTTGCTACCTGGCAGGATAAAGGCAAGGCGCGCAGACTTGCAAAGTCAAGCAAATAAGACGGATTATAAACGATAAAAACAGAAATCAATGAAAGCAATATTCATAGCATACAACCAGGCTTACAATATGGAGGTTGCCGATATTCTTGAAGAACTCGGATGCAGGGGAATGACAATGTGGCAGGACATCTGCGGAAGAGGTTCAAAGACAGGTGAACCTCACCTTGGAAGCCACGCCTGGCCAACAATGAACAATGCAATACTTACATTTGTTCCGGAAGATAAGGTTGAGACTATCCTTGAATCTTTGAAAAAGAAGGATGAAGAAACTCCGGCATTGGGTTTGAGAGCCTTCACTTGGTCAGTGGAGAAATTCTATTAGAAAAATATTCATAGTTGTAAATCCGGCTGCAAATAATTATATTTGTAACCGGATTTTGCTTTTAAAGTATGTAAATTTAATTTCATATGCTTTATTACAATCCTTGTAACAATATAAAGGAACACTTAAAATTTCAACTATGGCACAGGTAATTAATGATGCAAATTTCGCTGAAATTCTGAATACAGAAATGCCGGTAATGGTAGATTTCTGGGCTACCTGGTGTGGCCCTTGCCGTGCGCTTGCTCCGATTGTAGACGAATTGGCTACAGAGTTTGAAGGCAAGGCAGTAATTGGTAAATGCAATGTTGACGATTGTGAAGATATTCCGATGAAATACGGTATCAGAAGCATACCTACCCTGCTGTTCTTTAAGAATGGTGAGCTTGTGGACAGACTTGTAGGAGCTGCCCAAAAAGCAACAATCGTTGAGAAGCTTAATTCTTTGATGTAAGTCAATTACAGTCAAATAGCCCAAGCTTGCAGCATAAGCCGCAGGCTTGGGTGTTTATATTATCAAATTTTTGTTTTTCCGGAATCCTTTAGAGATACTGACGGATTCCAATAACTTTGGCAATATGAAACGTTTTTTTCTAGCAACATTCGCTGTCGGTATTATGGCAATGTTTGCATTCGGTAATCTTGCTTCTGCAAGAAATAATGTAGGTGTTATAGGAGGTGCAACCTTCAATACAAGTAAACTCACAGAAGTTCAAGGATCAACTTTGACACAATGGCACGCCGGACTTGCATTCAAGTTCAGGCTTCCACTTGGTTTCGCTATCCAGCCTTCGATTCTCTATCAGGTAAAAGGAACGAAACTTCAGGATGCCAGAAATCTTAATATCGGATATCTTGAAGTTCCTGTATCTGTGCAGTGGGGACCGGACCTTATCATCTGCAGGCCTTTCGTTGAACTGACTCCTTTTGTCGGCTATGGATTGAACAACAGTATAAAGGATTGGCGGAATCTCAACAGATGGGAGTACGGTGTCGGCCTGGGAGCAGGTATCGATATATGGAGATTCCAGATAAATGCGCGTTACAACTGGAACTTGGGTAAGCTTTCTAACGCGAATATCTCGTCCGATGCTCAGTCGATGTTGGGTCAGGAATTTCGTCACAACCATTTCGGAGGAGTTACATTGTCACTCGCGTACTTCTTCTAAACAATGGATGTATCTTTAGTTAAAGAAAGGCTTGGTAATGATTGGGTATCTGTATTGTCGTCAATTGCAGATGCGTTGCAAAGCGACATTACGCTTTTGAATGATACCAACAATCGTATTCTGTTACATTCGGGCAAGCAACTTCGTCCGTTGCTTGCCTTGCTTATGGCGCGTGCCTGTAAGCCTGGTGAGCCATTGGGCGAATCGACAATCAGGTATGCTGCAGCTTCTGAACTGTTGCATAACGCGACATTGCTTCACGATGATGTAGCGGATGAAAGCGACTGTCGTAGGGGAGTCCCTACGATAAACTCCCTGATGGGACCGTCTGTATCGGTGCTTGTCGGGGATTATTGGTTGGTTAAAGCTATGGATTTGATTCTTGGCAATGCCGGAACTGATATAAGGGCGATAAGAATATTTTCCAAGACTTTGAGCGATTTGGCCAAGGGCGAGATGCTGCAGCTGCAGAAATCTATGAAGAGTGACACGACCGAGAGTGATTATCTAAGCATTATCTACTGCAAGACTGCATCTTTGTTCGAGGCGGCTTGTTTGTCTGCTGTAATCTCGGTAAACGCTTCGGAAGAGTATGAGAAGGCTGCAGTGCGCTATGCTACTTCAATCGGGCTGGCATTTCAGATAAAGGATGATCTGCTTGATTATGTAGGAGGGGATTCTGTCGGAAAACCGTTGGGGGCAGATTTGGATGAGCAGAAAATAACAGCTCCACTGCTTGGAGCATTTGAAAATGTCGGAAAAGATGAACAGGACAGGATTAGGAATATGATAGGAAATATTCATTCGCGTCCGGAATATAAGCAGGAGATTGTAGATTTTGTAATTAATAACGGAGGTATATCGAAGGCATCTGCAAAACTTGACCTGTATGTGGAGGAGGCAGTCAAGGCATTGGATGTCTTTCCGAGTTCTTTTGAGAAAGACTGCCTTGTGGAGCTTGCGCATTTTGTGGCTGTTAGAAAAAACTGAATATGAAGTTTGCGGATATAATAGGTAATCGTGAAGTGGCTGCGTTACTCAGGAATATGGCTGATAGCAGCAGAGTGCCACACGCTATGTTGTTCTATGAGAACGACGGAAGCGGAGCCCTTGCCCTTGTACTTGCCTTTGTCCGTTATCTTAATTGCCATAAAAGGAGCGGTGGGGAAGCTTGCGGTGAGTGTCCGTCTTGTCGTCAGATGGACAAACTCATTCATCCTGACCTTCATTTTGTATTTCCGGTAAACAAAGGTCCTAAGTCTTCGGATGACAAGCCGACATCGGATTCATATATAAAATATTGGCGTGAACTTGCTTGTGCGAATCCGTATTTCACAGAAGCTGACTTGCAGAAAACAATAGGAATAGAGAGCAAGAATGGTCTGATAGCTGTCGCAGAAGCCAAGTCTTTGATTTCCAAACTTTCTTTGTCGTCTGTTTCTGACGGCTACAAGGCTGTGGTATTTTATCTGCCGGAAAAAATGAATCCTGAAACAGCCAACCGCCTTTTGAAACTTGTCGAGGAACCACCTGAAAGGACACTTTTCCTCTTTATTACACATTCTCCAGAGAACGTGCTGCAGACAATATTTTCTCGTTGTCAGAGTATTCGTGTACTTCCATTGACAAGGGAAGAGAGGGCGAAGGTATCTTCGTTGAGAAAGGACTGTGACGATTCCGAGGAGGTGGAATTTATGGATCTGTTTATGGATATTATGAATGCCATCGTTTCAGGGGATTTATGTGCTGCACTTGATTCCATAGAGCAAGTCTCTGTCGGTGAATCTCGTGAAAAGCAGAAAGCTTTTTGTATATTTGCTTCGGAATGTCTGAGGAAAATATTTCTTATGCAAAAGAACCTTGGTTCAGTTGCCGATATTCCTCAGGAGTATGAGGCGTTTTTCGGACAGATTTCTTCCAAGTGTGGCAAGTTGTTCTGTGTTAGGATTTTTCCGGAATTAACCAAAGCCGTTTCGCTGATTGACAGAAATGTCAGCTCCAGGATAGTTTTTACAGATCTTGTGAACAGGATGTTCATAAGTGTTAAATGATATTTATATGATTGAATCAAAAGAATATGATTGCTCACGCGGATGTACTGTAGAGCGCCACGAAAGTGGAGAAGTAGAGTGCAACTACCGCCAGGGATGCTGCAAACTGGAAGTCTATGACTGGCTTTCAGGTGTAAGTCAAGAGCAATACAAGGAATATTTCGAAGTTCGCTTCAAAAATACCAGAAAAGGTATTTTCCGCAATGCTTCCGGACAGAGTATCAAGACTGGTGATCTGGTGATTGTTGAGGCATCAAACGGCCACGATTTAGGCATTGTTACTTTGGAAGGTCCTGTCGTTGCCAGGCAAATGAAATGCAAGAGAATAAGTCCTGATACCTTTGAGTTTAAGAGAATTTATCGCAAGGCCAAACTTTTCGATATTGAGAAATGGCAGGAGGCAATTGCCAGGGAGCACGAAACAATGATACGTGCGCGTCAGATAGCTGCTGAGCTTGGTCTTGAAATGAAAATCGGCGATGTTGAGTTTCAAGGCGACGGAACAAAGGCCATATTCTACTATATCGCAGATGGAAGAGTTGATTTCCGTCAGTTGATAAAGGTATTTGCCGATGAATTCAGGATAAGAATCGAGATGAAGCAGATTGGGGCCCGTCAGGAGGCTGGACTTATCGGTGGCTTGGGAGTTTGCGGACGTGAGCTTTGTTGTTCAAATTACATATCCAGCTTCCAGTCCATAACTACTTCTGCTGCAAGATGTCAGGATCTCGCATTGAACCCTCAAAAGCTTGCAGGTCAATGTGGAAAACTCAAATGCTGTCTCAATTATGAAACGGCATCTTATATGGATGCCCAGACCAGGATTCCGAAAGTCAGCGAACCTCTTGAGTTCCAGGACGGTCTGGCTTATCTGATGAAGACAGATATCCTTAAGGAGATAATGTATTTCTCATATGATCCTTCATCTCTTGCTAATCTGTATGCGTTGGATGCTTCCGAGGTGCGTGAAATAATAAAGATGAACCGTAATGGCGTGAAGCCTGAATCTCTGCAGACTGAGCCGGAACCAACTGTCCCTGAATTTGTTACGGCAGTTGGTGATGACAGTATAACAAGATTTGACGAATCGCGCAAGAGGAGAAAGAAACGTAAACCGGCACGTGCATCGCAGGATGCCGGCAACAATCAGGGCGAGACACGTCAGAATCCTAAACGTCAGCAGTCAGACAGTCGCCAACAGTCAGACAGCCGCCAACAGGCCGATGGACGTCCTCAGTCGGATGGGCGTTCTCAGGGTGAAGGCCGTCAGCAAGGAGAGAAACGTCAGGGTGAAGGTCGTCCGCATAAGTCAAGAAATAACAAGCGTAAACCTAAAGAGCAGAAATGATTCGGACGGCAGTCAGAGATTTGGGATTGTCGCTCGTCACGGCAATTGGATTTATAATGGCTGTATCGTGTTCTTCTCCAGAGGCTGTCGAGCAATTTGTGTCTGTGTCGGATGTTGATGCAGCAGGTCGGCTTGGATTTGAGTTGAATATGTCTGATACGTCAGCTACCTACGATTTGTCATTTTTTACACGTGTCGACTCTCCTGACCGTAAATTCGGGCAACTGACAGAATTTCCGTTACGTGTATACTTCGTGTCTCCTGCCGGAAAGGTATTTTCTGAAACAGTTTACCTCCCGTTGGAACAGTTTGAAGGAACAGATTCATTTGTACACGATATATGTGTAGATTACAGGTCTGATATAGTCCCGTATGAATACGGAATATGGAATTTTTATGTGATTCCTCCTGCTGTAGATGGGTTGAGAGGTATCGGTGTCATATTAAATAAAACTGGGAATGGGAAAAGATAAACTGAGAAAATTCAAGGAAAACGAAACATTCAAATGCCTGGTACAGCCTGCAACTGAGCAGGTTCTGGGCAAAGATCATCCGTTGAAGGGTAACTGGGGGCGTGAAATTTTCGGCAATGACAATCCTATTGTTGTCGAATTGGGCTGTGGAAAAGGCGAATATACAGTTGACCTTGCTCTCAGGAACCCATCGTGCAACTATATCGGTGTAGACATCAAAGGAGCACGACTATGGAAGGGAGCCAAATATGTGGAGGACAACAATATACCCAATGTCGCTTTTTTGCGTACGCGAATAGAGTTTATTGAATCACTCTTCGCACCGGAGGAAATTTCACAAGTATGGGTGACATTTGCGGACCCACAGATAGGTCGTGAGAAGAAGAGACTTACAAGCCCCCTGTTTCTGAATCGTTACCGCAATTTTCTGAAGAAAGACGGCATCGTCAATCTAAAGACTGACAGCCGGTATCTTTACGAGTATACAAAGGCAATTGCAGAGCAGAATGGTCTGAAAATTCTTGCATCCGCATCGGATATCTATGGGGCTGACAAGGAAAGTCTTATGGAAAGCGAGCTGCGTAATATCATCGGCGGGAAATCCATAGATGCCCTTTTTGAAGTTCAGACATTCTACGAAAGGCATTTTATAGCGCAGGGCTATGATATTACCTATCTTGCATTCAATATAGCTCACAATGGTGAATATATCAGTCCTGATTGGGACGAAGACAGATGGAAAGAGGAAAATCATCAGGCATTTGTTGTGCAAGTTCAATAGGTAAATGCAACATATTGACATATTTCAGCATCTTCCGTATAACTTACAAGCAAAGTTGTTCTTGGGATTGGAGCCTGTCAATTAAGATGTTACACTTTAAGTTAATGACTTCAACTCTCTGGCGTACTTGATGTGTGTACAGGCGTACTTGTGCCGGGTTTCACGAAAGCGCTTTGCAATGTGAGGGCTTATGAAAGTTTAACTCTAAAGAAAGCTATTATGAATGAGAGACGACTTATTGTGGCTCTGATTGCAGCGTTCTGTGCAACAATGCCGCTCCTTTCCAACCCAAAACAGAAATCAGACATCCGTTATGCGTATGGAAGTACAATTGATATGCAGGGAGGTCTGGCTATGCTACCTTATACTGTCCACGGCGATGCTGCCAATGTTATAGGGGCTGCTGTCGGAGGCGAGTATATGATGAGGTACTCTTATTTTATAGGCAAGCATTTCGGAATCTCTGCTACCTATTCTTTCGATTCTATGCAGCAGTCAGATGTCAGGTATTTTGGTGTGGTCAATTTGGCGGATGGAGGTATGTACAAATACCAGTCACAAAATGCCGAAGTACTTGATGTTATGAATAACTCATTCATTGTAAGTGCTGTATACCGCTATGATTTCGGTCGTTGGAGTCTTCGCCCAAGACTTGGAATAGGCTTTTCCAATATGTCATTTTCTCCATATAGTTACTATCGCTATGATAAGCGTGATTTATCGCAATGCCCTCAGTATCACGAATATACACTTTCTTTGCGAAAATATGACTATATAGCAGGAACGAATACACAACCAGATAATGTGACTCTTTTTGCAGCAATGGCAGGTGTTCAAATTACATATTCGGTGGCCGACCATTTCTTCTTCTCAGCAGAAGTCGGTTTGAAGATGGTTTCTACATCAAAATTTTATTATAGTCACAATATATATGATACAAAGTCTGACTATCAGCCTCAAAACTGGGCACAGGCTATATATCAATATGATAATATCGGAAACTTTTCTCCAGATAAGGAGAGTGCAAGAATATTACAGTCAGCTTTGCCACCTATGGCGGTGTTGAGTATTAATATCGGTATCGGATGGAATATCGGTATCAACAGGAATAAGACAGGTAAGTATCATAAATAAATCTTAAAGATAAATGCTATGAAACGATATATTTTTCTGTGTATTATAGCTCTGTTGAGTATTGCATCTTGTGTGACGCCGTATGTTGAGCGGGATTCCGACCGTTTCCTTATGACATTAGTTAATAACACCGAGAAGGGTACTGTATGGGTGATTCCAGAGCACGGCAATAATGGATGTGAACTTTCAGGCGAGTTGCCGGATGAACTTAAGATAAAAGAGAATGCCGAGGTATTGAAGGTCGATAGTCGTACAAAACTGCATATCAGCGTCTGTGAAAACGGTAAGGCTTCGGTGTATGAGACATATCATCCTGAGGATCAGTTGAAGATATATGTGTTTGATTCAGAGGTTTATCGCAACACGGAGTGGGCTCAACTCAAATCAGACGAAATGTGGCTGAGCAAGTTGAGCATCAGTGCCGAGGATATAGTTAAAAATAATTATGAGGTTGTTTTCGAGTGAGACTTGCAGAATTTGCAAACGTGTCACTATGCTGAACATTTGAATCAGACTTCAACCCAATGTATACGGATGCCTTTGCGTTCCATTCCACGAAACCAGGTCATCTGACGTTTGGCGAACTGATGTATGGCAGTTGCGAGCTGGAGCTTCATCTGGTCATATGTCAGTTCTCCTGTCAAATAGAGTGTAACGAATTTGTATTCAAGCCCATAGTATAGCAGATCCTCCGCAGGAACAGGATGGCGGACACCGTTTTCATCCGGTATTATGGCAGTATGAGTACCTTCAAGCAGACCTTTTATCTCTTCAATCATACCCTCTTCAAGTCTTGCATCGAGCCTTTTGTCAATTCGGGCATTGCGTACTTCACGACTTACTAATGTGCCGATATAGAAAGTGTTTTTAGGCAGGAAATGTGTCCTGTTTACGGGGTGTTCAGATTCATAAATCGCAATTTCGAGTGCGCGAATAAGGCGTTTGCGAGTGTCGTAATCTGTTGTGTTGTGCAGCGGTTTCAGGCTGGCAAGTCTGGCAACAAGGTCTTCTGTGCTATGCTTTTCAAGTTCTGCCCTCAATTCAGGATTTGCGGGAACTTCAGGTAGAGAATAACCGCACGTGGCAGCTTCTATGTAGAGTCCAGAACCACCGCATAACAATGGAATGTTGCCTCTTTCCCTGATTTGCTTGTAAGCTTTTTCGAAGTCTCTCTGGTATTCGAAAATATTGTATTTTGAACCAGGTTCGGCAATATCTATCAAATGGTACGGCACGTCGCAGTACTCTTCGAGATCTTTACCTGTTCCTATATCCATTCCTTTATATACCTGTCTTGAGTCAGCCGACAGGATTTCTGCTTTGCAGTTCTCTTTACTGCATATTTCCGCTGCGGCTTCATTGATTTTATGAGCAAGTTCCACAGCGTATCGAGTCTTGCCCGACGCCGTAGGTCCTAGAATGCAGATAAGATCTGTTTCACCTGAAAAATATGATTCCGTCAAAGCCTTGACATCAATGTTTTCCGGCTCCGGTAGCTCCGCCATCGGAGGGATTGGAATGAATGATTTCTTGTTCATAAGTGCAAAAATATAAAAAATGGCTTAAATTTGCGGAAATGACTTTAAAAGTACATATAAGGAGAAAGAACAATGCCGAAAGCAAAAAGCAACGTTGAGATAAAAAACAGGAGAGCATCCTTTGATTATGAATTTCTGGAAACATTCCAGGCAGGAATAGTGCTCACAGGAACAGAAATCAAGTCCATAAGGGCCGGTAAGGCTTCTCTTGTGGATGCGTTCTGCTATTTCAGCAACAATGAATTGTATGTCAAGAATATGCACGTCGCAGACTATTGGTGGGGGTCTTGGGGCAAGCACGATCCTAAACGTGACCGTAAGCTTTTGTTGACAAGAAAAGAGTTAAGTAAACTGCAGCGTTCAGTAAAGGAAAAGGGACTGACGATAGTCGCCGTAAAGCTCTATATATCAGACAAGGGCTATGCGAAACTTCTCATAGCCCTTGCGAAAGGTAAGAAAGAATACGATAAACGCGCATCAATCAAAGAAAAAGATCTTCGCAGGGAGATGGAGCGTTATTAGTATCTTCCGTCAATATTTTACAGGTTCGGACAATTTATTATAGTCCGAACTCTTTTTTTATCAAGTCTACGGAATCTAACAGTTCCCATCCGAAGAACTGTACATACTCCTGGGTCTTCTTGCCGTTCTTTATGATTGTTACGCTTGCCTTGTATGGTTTTCTGCCTACGTGACCATAAGCTGCAGTCGGCTCATATATCGGCTTCTTCAATCCGAATTTCTCGATGATTTTTGCAGGACGCAGGTCGAAAATCTGTTCTATCTTCTGCGCAATCATAGCATCATCAAGCCCTTTGGCTGCTGTCCCATAGGTATTTACAAATATGCTGACAGGTCTTGCAACTCCGATAGCATATGAAACTTGTACCAACATTTCCTTTGCCACACCGGCTGCCACCATATTTTTTGCAATATATCTGGCTGCGTATGCTGCAGAACGGTCAACTTTTGAAGGGTCTTTTCCTGAAAATGCACCGCCTCCGTGTGCTCCCTTTCCACCATAAGTGTCAACTATGATTTTCCTGCCTGTAAGTCCGGTGTCACCGTGAGGGCCTCCTATGACGAACTTGCCTGTAGGATTGACGTGAAGGATATAATCTTCCTTGAACAATGCAGCAGTTTCTTCAGGCAACTCCTCTATAAGCATAGGGATGAGTATGTTTTTTACATCTTCCCTGATTTTTTCCTGCATAGCCTTGTCAACTCTCTCCTGGCCATATTGTGCAACTCCGTCTGCATAGCTCATTTTGCCGAGTGATTCTGGAACAAATTCATCGTGCTGTGTCGATACTACTATCGTGTGCACTCTGACAGGTCTTCCTGTGTCACCGTCATACTCGATAGTGAATTGTGATTTTGAGTCCGGGCGCAGGTAAGGCATCAACTCCGGATTCTGTTTGCGTATTTTTGCAAGCAGTACGAGAATCCTGTGTGAAAGAGCGAGTGGAAGAGGCATATACTCTTCTGTGTCGCAGCAAGCATAGCCGAACATCATACCTTGGTCTCCGGCTCCCTGTTCGTCTGCATCAGCGACTACAACGCCTCTGTTTATATCGGCGCTTTGCTCGTGGAGTGCGGAAAGTACTCCGCAAGAGTTTCCGTCGAACATATATTCGGCTTTATTGTAGCCGATTTTGTTGATTACGCGTCTTGCTGTGGTCTGTATATCCACATACGCATCTTCTGAGCGGACTTCACCGCCTACAACTACAAGTCCGGTGCTGCAGAATGTTTCGCAAGCTACTTTCGCTTCCGGATCCTGACGGAGAAATTCGTCAAGAATCGCATCGGAAATCTGGTCTGAAACTTTGTCAGGATGTCCTTCTGACACTGACTCTGATGTAAACAGATAATTCATAATTATAATAATTTATATTTCTGGCTGTGTTGTTTGTTGCGGACAAGGTACAAATAAAAAAGCCCCACTAAGATGCGGAGCCGTCATAAAAACACAAAAACATTGATATGGAATCGGGTATCACAATATGTGATAGCCTAAGTCAACATTTTAGCATTTTTTTCTGTGGTTGCAAGCAGCCAAATCTCTCCACATCATAGACAAGTATGCACCCCTTGTCCTTATTTCAGCCTGCAAAGGTAGTTAAATCTTATATAATTGCCAAATTTATTTTTTAATATACGGGTTTTGTAAGAAATGTGAACCCTGCGTGTGTTGTGATATGTTGTGATATGTCGGGCAACTTGTACGTATTTCATCCATATTTTATTATTGTATAGTCGTATATTTGTTATGATATTGTTGTTTTGCTGACAGCGGCATTTGTTAAATACCAGTGAAAAGACAGCATAAAAGACTATTTCAAAATGAGATAATCATAAATTTTCTTATCTTTGTAGCGTTATTGTATTTTATAAACCTATAAAACGTTATGAAACAAACAATTAAGTGTTTGCTGTGCCTTTTTGTCACAGTTATGTTTGTGGGCGTTTCTGCATTTGCACAGGTTACAACATCTTCTCTGGGCGGTCGAATCAGCGACAAGTCCGGTGAACCTGTTGTTGGTGCTGCCGTAGTTGCAACCCACACTCCATCAGGTACCGTTTACGGTGTTATCACTAATGCAGAAGGCCGTTATGCTATTAACGGTATGCGTTCAGGTGGTCCTTACACCGTAGAGGTAAGCTGTCTCGGTTATAGAACTGTCTCGTTTACAGATGTAACTCTTCAGCTTGCAGAAACCTCAGCTTTGAATGCTTCTATGGAAGACAATGCCGAGATGCTCAGTGAAGCTATTGTAATCTCGCAGGCAGCTTCAAAGTTCGCTGCTGAGAAGACTGGTGCTGCAACCAACATCTCAAGCGAGCAGATGAACTCCCTTCCAACAGTAAGCAGAAGCATTACTGATGTTACAAGACTTTCCCCTTATGGAGGAAACGGAATGAGTTTTGCCGGTGCGGACGGACGTACTGCAAACTTCACAGTTGACGGTGCAAACTTCAACAACAACTTCGGTCTTAGTGATGGACTTCCTGGCGGTGGTAGCCCTATTTCAATCGATGCCATCGAGGAAATGCAGGTTGTTGTATCTCCATACGATGTGCGTCAGACCAACTTTATCGGTGGTGGTGTGAACGCTATTACCAAATCAGGTACAAACACATTCAAGGGAAGTGCATACATCTATCACAGAAACGAGAACCTTCGTGGTGATACTATTGACGGCGAGCAGATTAGCGGAGCACGTGAGAAAGACCGCAACACTACTTACGGTTTTACTCTCGGTGGACCAATCGTAAAGAACAAACTCTTCTTCTTTGTCAATTTCGAGTATGCGCAGATTCCTACAGTAGCCAACCGTTGGAGAGGCTCTGAGGATGGTGTTGCTGATCCTGACAACTTCGTCTCAAGAACCAAACTTGAGGACCTTGAGAAGGTTTCAAACTTCGTGAAGGAGAAATACGGATATGATACCGGTTCTTGGACTAAATTCCCTGCAAATGAGAGCAATATCAAGGCTTTGGCACGTATTGACTGGAATATCAACGACAACAATCACCTTGCTGTAAGATATAACTATACTCTCAACAAAGCTTGGAATGCTCCTAACGCTTCTTCAATGGACGGTGGTTCACGTGCTCCTTATGCACGTATGTCACAGTACGGTATGTCTTATGCTAACTCAATGTATTCTATGGATAACATTGTGCATTCAGCATCTCTTGATTTGAACAGCCGTATTTCTGAGAGCCTTTCAAACCAGTTCCTCGCTACAGTATCTTTGCTTAACGATGTCAGAGGTACAAACTCATCAGACTTCCCATTCATTGACATCCGTCAGGATGATGGTGAGACTCCTCTTCCATATATTTCTCTCGGACACGAGTTGTTCTCTTACAACAATGCTGTTCACAACACTCACATAGGTGTTAAGGATGATATTACCTGGTATGGTGGAAATCACAAGGTTACAGCAGGTATCAACTATGAGTACCAGATGGCCGACAACTCTTATATGAGAAACGGAACAGGTTACTATCGTTACAAGAGCCTTGATGATTTCTTCAATGGTGCAGCTCCTGAGGTCGTTTGTCTTACTTACGGTTATGACGGAGAAGAGAATCCTGCAGCACGTGTACAGTTCCACAAACTTGGAATTTATGCTCAGGATGAGTGGCAGGCTAACGAGAAATTCAAACTCACTTACGGTCTCCGTATAGATGGTCTTTTCTTCAGCAACAAGGATGTGATGACCAACAAAGCAATTCTTGATGAGAATTACGGAACACCTCACAGCGCAGATGCTCCTGACCAGCACGTTGACGGCTGTCGTCACATTGATACCGGCAAATGGCCTACTTCAAATATTTCACTTTCTCCACGTGTCGGATTCTCTTGGGACGTTCTTGGAAACAAGAGCTTCAAGATTCGCGGAGGTACAGGTCTCTTCTCCGGCCGTCTTCCACTTGTGTTCTTCACTAATATGCCTTCTAACTCAGGTATGGTTCAGTTCCAGGCACAGTTGGGTCCTAAGGGAGACAAAGTTGATATGAACCAGTTTGCAGGTGGTATCCTTACAAGAAAGGACCTTCTTGCGAAACTCCACGAAATGAGTTATCCTTCAACAATTACTCCGAAGGATGGTAAGCTTCCATCGGCTATTTCATCAGTAGACCCTAAATTCAAGATGCCTCAGGTTTGGAAGACATCTCTCGCTATCGATTACTCATTCCCTACTTCATTCCCATTCTCTATTTCTGCAGAGGGAATCTACAACAAGACCGTTTACGGTGTATGCCTTTCTGACTGGAATGTGAAACCTGTCAATGGATTCACAAGATTCAACGGTGTTGACAACCGTCCAATCTACCAGGACTTCAAATATGCAAAGAAGAGTGCATACGTTCTTGAGAACACTCACAAGGGTTATGGATATTCTGCTAACGTTACTTTGAATATGGAGCCTATGAGAGGTCTTAACATTATGGCTTCTTACATCCATACTGCAAGTAAGGAACTTACAGGTATGCCTGGTTCAAATGCTGCATCCGTACTTAACTATATGGGAACAGTTAACGGACCTAACGATCCTGGTCTCCACAATTCACAGTATGTGACACCTCATCGTGTGGTTGCAAACCTTGCCTACTCAGACAAATGCGGAAACCACTTCGGTATCATCTATGAGACTTGGAAAGGTGGTTACAACTACTCTTATATGACACAGAACGATATGAACGGTGACGGTTACAACTACGACCTTATCTATATACCTACAGATGAGCAGGTTGCTAACGGTGACTTCAGATTCGTATCGGAGGATGATGCAAAACGTTTCCTTGATTTCGCGCACAACGATCCATATCTCAGCAAGAACCAGGGAAAATACGCAGAGGCTTACAGCGTTTATTCTCCTTGGGTACACAGACTTGATTTCAGCTACAAACGTGACTTCAAGATCAAGGCTGGCAAGCAGATGAATACAATCCAGCTCAGTTTCGATATCAAGAACATTCTTAACTTGTTCAACTCAAAATGGGGTGTTGCTAAGTATATGAATCCGGAGCTTGGAGAAGGCCGAATCCTCAAGTATGAGGGCGTAGACAAAGAGGGTTATCCTACATTCTCTACTGCTAAGGCATTCAACGCTGATACTCAGACTTGGCAGCGCAACCACGGTATCGGTCAGTGCTGGTATGCATCAATCGGTATCAAGTATATGTTTAACTAATATTCATCCGGGCTTAATATGAAATTCAGATATATATTAACATCTATTGTTGCAGTTCTCGCTGCTGCAGTCGGCTGTACAAAGGCCGAACTGGCTCAGCTTGAAGAAGTGCAGGTGTCAAAGTCTTATATTGCACTTCCGGTTGAGGGCGGTTCTACCGACATAACAGTAAATGCTATCGCTGACTGGTCGATTGCCGGTATTCCTGAGTGGCTTAAGGTTGAGCCTGCAAGCGGTGCAGCCGGAGAGACACTTGTAAAATTCTCAGCTGAGAAGTCAGATGCTTCCAACGAGGCTATATTGAAACTGAATTGCGGAACCGCAACTCAGCTCCTTACTATTCTCCAGATGGCAGATAAGGTAGATCTTCCTATCTCTACTGCAAAAGAAGTGAATGCGGCTGAGGATGGCAAGCAGTTCAGAATCAAAGGTGCCGTAACATCGATTGAACATACCAAGTATGGTAATATGTATGTCACTGATGAGACAGGTTCCGTATATATCCGTGGTACTCTGTTCGAGGGCGCAGAGGCTCAGTTCAGCAAACTCGGCATCGAAGTAGGTGACAGTGTGACTGTTGAAGGACCGAAAGGCTCTTACAACGGTTCCCCTCAGATGGTTAACGTTACTGTTATCGAAATTGAGAAGTCACTTATCAAGGTTGAGTCTGTTGAGCCTGAAACAGCAGAACTTCCTATCGAGGGTGGTGAGTTCAAGGTTAATCTTACTGTCAAAGGTGATGGAGTAAATGCTGTTATTCCTGAGGCAGCGAAAGAGTGGCTTTCAGTAACTTCAGTTAATGTTTCCGGAACTTCTGCTCAGGTTGTATTTACAGCCGCTCCTAATGCAGGTGGTGACAGAACTGTTGAACTTACAATTGTTACAACTAAGGGTGGCAAGGAGTATACTGCCAAGACAAGCTTCCTCCAGAAGGGTGCAGTTATCAAGGCTAATGTTGATGAGTTCCTTGCAGCTCCGGTAGGTGATGTAATTTATCGTGTAACAGGTGTTATCAGAGACATCAATGCAAGTGCACAGTACCATAATGCTGAAATTACAATAGCTGGAGGTACAGGCAATACAGTTCTTCTTCACAGAGCTAAGCTTTCTGAAGGCAATATTGAAGAACTGGGCCTTGCAGCAGGAGATATGGTTACTTTCCTCGGTAAGAGAAGTGAGTATAACGGTGCTGCTCAGATGGCTGCCGGCGGTATATACGAGTCTCACGAGCATTATGCAGAAAAGACTGTCGCAGAATTCCTTGCAGCTGCAGAAGATGATACCAAATATCTCGTAAAAGGCGAGATTGTTGATATCAAGGATCTTAGCGAGCAGTACAATAATGTAGGGCTTACTATCAAGGATGCTTCAGGTGAACTTTATTGCCACAGAGTATCTACTTTTGACAAGTCTAAAATTACTGAGATTCCTTTTGAAGTAGGAGGCAAGGTGACTTTGGCAGGAAAGAGGACTTCTTATAATGGTGAGCCACAGATGGGAAATGGTGTTGTTATCGAATATGCCAAATCTTCATCTGTTGATCCAGAAGTTCCTGGTGCAGCAGCAGAGAATCTTGTTATGTCTGAAATCTTTGGCAACAGTGCGTCTGATGTACAGTTCGAGACTGCCAAGCCTATGACTTGGGGCGGACTGACTTGCGTCTTTACAAAGAAGAATCCATCTAGTACTTCCAATTACAACGCTAATGATAAGGGCGTACGCTTTTATGCAAGTGACATTCTTGAGGTTTCGGCTGCTAAGGAGATTGTAAGGCTTGAGTTCGTGACTTATGGTTCAAAGAAAGGGCCTTTCACAGTTGATGCCGGAAGTATTGCCACAGAAGGCTCCAGCCTTGTTTGGACCGGCTCGGCAAAGAAGCTGACATTTACAGCGGAAGGTCAGATTCGATTCAATGAGATTAAAGTTACTTACGCAAAGTAATCTTTCAGATATATTAGTTTTTGGGGAATCCGGCCGCTGGGTCGGATTCCTTTTTTTATGTGTATGTGCTCTAGTCTGAAAATGATTATGGGAATATTAGGAAAATGTTTCTCTTTTAGTTAAAAAATGAGTTTTTTCTACTGGAATATATGAATAATCATTATCAAAGTTTGATAATGTATTGAATTTGTAATATTTTTGTCTTTTACTGATGGTTTTACACCGGCAGAATCAAGGTATCACTAAGTGAAAATTCATAATGTATTAATTACAATAACAGATAATAGCTATGAAAATTAAACATTTATTGTTAGGAGCCGTTGCTTTTGTAGGAGCAATTGTTTCTTGTAACAAAGTTGAAAACGAAGAACCTGCTGTTACTCTTTCAAGTCCAGCTGTCATTGAAGTGGAAGCCGCAGGTGCAGATGCCCTTGAGGTGAAATTCACTTCAACTACAGCTTGGGAACTTCGCGGTCTCGATCAGTATGATTGGATTACTTCAAGTGCCCAAAATGGCAAGGGTTCAATGGATGAGCAGCTTGTTGTACTTAGTGTTACTCCAAACCCTAATGCAAACCGTACTGCCACTTTGACAATTTTTGCTTCGCCTCTTGCAAAAAAGACTATTACCGTGAATCAGAAAGGCGAGAAAGGTGATGTAGAATCCAAGACTATCGCTGAATTCCTTGAACTTAAGGATACAAAGACTGCCTATAAGCTCACAGGTAAGATAGGTGCAATTGCAAACAGCGAGAAATTTTACGGATTTGAACTTAAAGACGAAACAGGTGAGATTTCTTGTCCTTTCCCTGCAAACTGGAATGAGTACGCATCCAAACTTCATACAGGAGCAACTGTTTCTGTAGTAGGTGCTTACGAGTTCTTTGAGTCAAAGAATCAGCATCAGGTAAATGATGCACAGATTGTTGCACACACTCCTGCTGACGAGTCTGCACTTCAGACTATATCTGTAAATGATTTCATCACCAAAGCAGACAAGTTCTCACGTTATCGTCTTACAGGTACAATCTCAGGTAACATCAATCCTCAGTATTGCAGTTTCGACCTTAAAGATGACTCTGGTTCAATCATTGTCTATACTGTGAACAACGCAGCAGAGTGGAGTTCTAAACTTGCTGTAAATGCAAAAGTTACCCTTGTAGGTGCTTATACTCTCTTTACAAGCAAGACTGGTGAGACTAAACACGAGGTAGTTGACTGCGATATAGAGTCAATCGAAGGTGGTTCTGCTCCAGAGCCAGGTCCGTCAGAAGACGCTATCTATTCAGAGACGTTTGCTACCGGTGCAGGTGAGTGGACTATCGATGATAAGAACAAACCATCTGAACTTCCTGCTATTTGGAAACACGATGCTCAGAGAGGTGTGATGGTAGGAACTGCTTATGAAAGTGCTTCAAAGGTAAATTATGCTTCTGAAAGTTGGTTGGTTTCCCCTGTTATTGATCTTACTGGGGAGTCTAAGGCATATCTTGAGTTTGAGCAGGCTTTGAACTTCTTCCAGAATCTTGAAACAGCTAAAAAGGAGACTACTGTAAAAGTTCGTGAAGAGAACGGTTCTTGGGAGAATCTTACCATTCCTAACTATCCTAAGGCTTTGGGTTGGACTTCTGTCAAGACAGGTGGTATTGATATTGTAAAATTTGCCGGCAAGAAGATTCAGATTGCTTTGGTTTATACAAGTACTGATACAAAGGCTGGTACTTGGCAGATTAAGAATCTGAAGATTACCAAAGAGCAGAATATCATTGAAGATATCAAGGCTGACAAGACTATCATAATCAATGATGTCAAGGATTTGTTTGCATCAAAGAACGACCCTGAATATAAGACGGGTTTTGAGGCGAATGTAGATGGAGTGAAGGTTGGTTTCTATCAGCATAAGAGCACTTCTGCTGCTGTTGCTCCTACTGACTTGATGAAGGTTTACAAGAGTTCAGTGCTTAGGATTTCTGCAGAACGTCCGATTAAGTCTATTGTACTTACAACTGCAGGCGGCAAGTATTGTGCTGAAATGACTCCTCTTCAGCCTTCTGATTTGAAAGTTACAGTTGAGGAACCTAAGATTACAATTGAAGGTAATGCAAACGAGTACATCCTTGCAGCGGATAAAGCTCAGGTACGCGTAAGTATTATCGAAATCGTATATGCCAAATAATGTCAGATAAACTTTTAAAAAGGCTGGCTTTTATAATCGTATGTGTACTTCTTCCGGCTGTTTCGTGCCGGGAGAAGTCACATCCGTTAAATGAGGGTCTGAAACTTAAAATGACCGAGACCTCTTATGAATCAGCAAGCCAGTTCATTACGGTAACAGCTGCCGGATCGTGGGAGTTGTCTTTGTCGGATAATACTCTTACCAACGGACAGTCTGATATAAATTGGATAGGATTCAAAGAGAAAATCTCGAGTACTGACAGATTACCTGTTTTGTCAGGAAGCGGTAATAGGAATGTACTACTTGTCTGGGAGAGAAGCGATAATGAATCAGCGCGTTCGTGTGAGATAGTTCTGACTACGGAAAATGGACAATATTCGGTCGTTTTCACCCAGCAACCAAGATATTCGAGTTCAGTTAATGTAGCATCCTGGCTTGAACTCCCACGAGTTGATAATGAACCAAACCAGCGCTTCGTGACACACGATATGACTGTCGGTATCAGACATTGCAGAAACTATTCATACCTCCTGGATACTGATGCTAAAGTCTCTTTGTGGGTGGCTTATCCTCTGAACAAGAGTCTTATCGGCTCCGGTGACAGACATTTCAGCGGGACAACCTATTGGAAGAATACTATTGATCCTAAAGTACCCAGAGAACTTCAGGCTGTTACAGAATATCCATTCAGGGGGTATCAGCGCGGTCATCAGATTCCATCAGCAGACCGTCTTACTGAAGAAGCCAATTTCGAGACATTCTATGGTACAAATATGACTCCTCAGCTTGGAAATCTTAATGGACAAGCGTGGGCACGTCTGGAAAGTAAGGTTCGTGTGTGGGCCAATGCCTTTGATACGCTTTATGTCGTTTCTGGAGCAGATATAAAAGGCAGTTCCAAGAAAGTGCAAGATAATGATGGAAAGGCAGTTACAGTGCCTGTAGGATATTTCAAGGCTCTGTTGGGATATAAGAAAAGCGGTACGATTGCTGATACTGGGGCGAATGGCGGCTATACTGCTATAGCTTTTTACTTTGACCATACACCATACGACAACAATGACTCGGTAATAATGTCTTTGAAAATGAGTGTGGACGAGCTTGAGAAGAAACTTGGTTACGATTTCTTTCCGAATCTTACCTCAAAAACATCTTCTGCAGATGCTATCGAAGCCAAAGTAAACAACTGGTGGAAATAATACATAAACAACGATGAAAAGAATTATCACTATTGTTGCGGCATTGTTGCTCTTGTGCAACGGACTGTCTGCTCAGAAGGGGGGCAGCCGCAACTACATTGTAGGTTTCTACAACCTTGAAAATCTTTTTGATATTTACAACGATCCAGCCAAAAATGACGAAGAGTTTCTTCCTGATGGCAAGAACAAGTGGACAGAAGAGAAATATCAGAAGAAAGTCCGCAATATGGCAAGAGTTATAGCTGAGATGTCAAAAGATAACGGACGCTTTCATACTGTCTTGGGAGTCAGTGAGATAGAGAATCGTTTAGTTCTTGAGGATTTGGTCGCGGATCCTCAGATTGCTCAGGCAAACTATCAGATAATACATTATGACGGACCAGACCGCCGAGGTGTGGATGTAGCTTTGCTGTACAGACCGGATCAGTTCACTTATCTTGACAGCGAGTCAATTCCTTTCACTTTTGAAGGTAGTGAGGTGGAGTTCACTCTCAATAAGGAGCAGCAGGACTATTTCCGTACTCGTGACATTCTTATGGTCCACGGACTTATAGGCGGAGAACATTTTGCCTTTTATGTAATGCATCTGCCTTCGAGAATTGGCGGAAAAGGCTTCGACTTGCGTTCACGCGGAGCGGAAATCTGCTATAATCACGCTATGGAGATGATGAAGAAATACCCGGGTATCAAGATAGCTGCAATGGGAGATGTGAATGACGATCCCGTTGATGAGAGTATGACAAAATGGCTCCACGGAAAAGAAAAACTTGAAGAGGTAGGTGAAAATGATTTCTTCAATCCTTTCTATTCAATGCTCAAGGATGGTTATGGCTCTCTATGCTATCAGTACCAATGGTGTATCTATGACCAGATTTTGGTTAATAGTGCTCTTGCGAAGGCACCGGAAGGCGGCCTGAAGATAACCCCTCTTGTAAAAGGTACTTATTATGGTCGTATTTTCAAGAAACCTTTTATGACACAGCAGAAAGGTCAGTACAAGGGACAACCTATGAGAACATTCTCAAACGGAGCATTCATAGGTGGTTATTCTGACCATTACCCTACTTATATCCTTATTAGCAAATAGTATGATAAAGAAACTAACAACAGCCCTAACCGCTTTTTTAATCGCGCTGACTGTCGGCGCGCAGACTTATACTGGCGGTGTGAAGGGTACAGTGGTGAACAGGGCAGGAAGAACTCCTGTTGCCGGTGCGAGTCTATGTCTTAGTCAGAATGGAACAATTGTCGCTGAAGTTAAAAGTGCCGGTGACGGAACTTTCCTTGTGAATAATCTGGCAGATGGTGTATATGCAATGAGTGTTGATGCCGATGGCTATATTACAGTCAATGTGAATGTTACTGTTGATAAAGGATTCGTCAAGGATTTGATTTTTGTATCAATGGTAGCTAATTCGGTTGTTGAAGATGTTGATGACTCGAGCTTTGCCGAGTTTGATATGGATGACACCGGATATACTGATACACCGACTATTCTGTTCAGTGCGGCAGACCCTTATACGAATCTTGCAGGCTTCGGCTTCAGCTCTGTCCGTTTTCGAAACAGGGGATACGGCAGTGAGACTCAGGATGTATACCTTGCAGGTGTCAGACTTAATGATGCCGTTACAGGCTACTCGCCGTACTCTCTTTGGAGCGGTTTGAATGAGGCTACCAGAAGCAAGGAAAATACGATTGGAAACGAGACTTCGGATTTCGGAGTCGGTGGTGTAAACGGACAGACAAATATTTTGGCTACTCCTGAGAATGTGCGTCCCGGTTGGAGGTTCAGTGCTTTGACAAACTCTGCAATCTATCGTCTTCGTCTGATGGCTACTTACGCTTCAGGTGAAACTGACAAAGGATGGTCTTATGCTTTCAACGTAAGTGCAAGACTTGGTGGAAATGACTGGGTAGAAGGCGTTTACTATCGTAGTTTCGCATATTATGCCGGAGTTTCCAAGAAATTCGGAGATGCTCACAAACTTAGTCTCGTGACATTTGCAGCTCCTGGTCAAAGAGGTGCACAGAATGCTTCGACGCAGGAAGTTTATGACTTGATGGGTGACAATATGTATAACTCAAACTGGGGTTATCAGAATGGTAAAGTACGCAACAGTCGTGTACGCAGGACATTTGAGCCTGTTACAGTTCTGAAATATACAGTCAATCCTACAGAAAAACTTGAGGCTGGCGCAACATTCCTATGGCGTACCGGATTCAACGGCTATTCTGCACTTGATTGGTACGATGCACCTGACCCTCGTCCTGACTATTATCGCAACCTTCCAAGTTATTCATATTTTGAGGATGAAGACTATGGCCGTGTAAACCAGGAAAAATATGATTATGCATATTATATGTGGACAGCTCCCGGCCGTGCGTACGACAACTATCGCCATATAAATTGGGACCGTCTTTACAATGTTAACTACAATAGTGCAGGAGGCCGTTCCAAATATGCTCTTGAGGAGCGTCGTGTAGACCAGAATGACTTCAATCTGACTCTCAATGTAAAATGGCGTCAGAGTGATTTGTTTACGCTTGCCGGTGGTATTTACGGCAGGTTGAATCGTACAGAGTATTACAAAAGGATGAAAGACCTTTTGGGTGGAGAGTATTATCTGAATATCGACTCTTTTGCCGAGAGGGATTTTGCTGTTGATCCTACTAAGGTGCAGAATGACCTTGACTATTATCTTGAACACGGCTCTGCCCAGAAAATCAAGGTAGGTGACAAATATGGTTATGACTATCTTGCTCAAGTACGAAAGGCTGGCGCTTGGGCGAACTTTATGTTTACCAAAGGCGGCTTTACTGCCAACCTTGCCGGAGATGTGGCTTATGAAAGTTTCTGGAGGGACGGTCTTGTCCGCAAAGGTCTTTTCCCTGACAACTCAAAAGGAAAGTCAGCTGTAAGCAGTTTCGTTCCTTTCAAAGGAAAACTTGATCTTGAATATGTACTGAGAGGTGGTCACAGGTTCGCTGTTTCCGGAGCATTCATTTCAGACGCGCCAACTTTCAACCAGTCATTCGTGTCGGCGAGAACACGTAACACTTCTATCGGAGATCTTCTTCCGGAAGGCTTTGTAAACAGAAAAACAGTTGCTGCAGATTTCACTTATCAGTTGAATACTCAGTGGCTTCAGTTGCGGGCTACCGCTTATTGGTCAAAGATTTACGACCAGACAGACGTGATGAGTTTCTATGATGACTCGCAGCACGCGTTTACAAATTTTGCTATGACTGGTATAGCAGAACGCCATACAGGTGTTGAGCTCGGATTCAAGGTTCCACTTCCTGTAAAGGGGCTTTCTGTAGCTGGAGCTTTCACATATGGAGATCATATATATGTCAAGAACCGCGGAAAGAATCCAATGATGGTTCAGACTATAGATAACAGTTCCGAGATTGTACGTAACGAAGAAGTCCGCTATTGGGTAAGTCACCCGGAAACTGTGTATGGAAAAGACGAGATTGAGACAAAGGAAGTTAAACATTATGTTCCTTCAAGTCCTCAGATTGCTGCAATGCTTTCATTGAACTACCGTACAAATTCATACTGGTTCTTCGAACTCAATGCGCAGTATTTCGGCAAATCATATCTTGATATGAACCCGCTTTATCGCACAGATTACGCAACAGCCGGTCCTGACGGAATCGCAAGTGAGCAGGAGATTACATATATGTGTGCACAGGAGAATCTGTTTGTCCGTCCTGATGGCAGCAATCCGGCATACACTCATTTCCTTTTGAATGCAAGTGTAGGAAAATCGTGGTTTTTCCAGAGAAAATACAACTTCGGTTTCTCGCTCAATGTTAGCAACTTGACGAATAACCGCAATTTCCGTACTGGCGGCTATGAGCAGACTCGTCTTATCAACAGTGTCGGCAGAGACCGTTACTATCGTTTCGATCCTAAATATTTCTATATGCAGGGTATTAATTATATGTTGAACCTTTACTTCAGATTCTAAATATGAAAAAGATATTAACTTTTGCAGCGGCAATTCTTGCATTATTCTCTTGTGGTCTGAAGGAGGAATTCCAACCGGTTTTTACAGGCCAGAACCAGTCACCTGAGGGGTATAAATATTACACAGATGCTGATTTCGGTCAAATTATGACTATCAGGGAGCTTGTTTCAAAATATGAAACAGGAAAGCCTGTCAAGCTTACAAGCGGTGTTATAAAAGGTGTTGTAACAACGACCGATCGTCCGGGTAATTTTTACAAGAGCCTGTATATTCAGGATGCGACTGGAGGAATCGAGTTGAAACTCGGGAAAAACGGTCTTTACAACGATTATCTTGTTGGGCAGACCATATATGTAGACTGTGCAGACCTTACTCTTGGAATGTATGGCTACAAGAGTGGTAATTATGGTGGAATGGGTATGGCTCAGTTGGGTTTTGCTGATCCAAGCGGTCAATATGAGACTTCATACCTTGAGATACCTCTCCTTATCGACTCACATATTCTTCGTGGTAATCCGGCAGAACTTCATCCTGTTGAACCGAAGGTAATAACTTCTGAATCGGAGCTTCCTGACGGCAAGTCGGCAACTCAGGCAACTGACGACCTTGTAGGAAGTCTTGTTACTTTGAAGGGGCTTACATATGGAAAAGAAGTATTCTGCCTTCTATATCTCGATTCGAATAAAGATAAAAAGAGTTATCAGAACCGTGTGTTCCTCTCTCCTTCGAATAATGAAGCAGATCCGACTTGCGGGATAACAACTTGGGCTATGTCTAAAGAAAAAATGACATCTTATGTAACTTCCGGTATTTGGGATGTTTGTAAGGTAGGTAGTGGAAATACTTTTGACAATAACCCTGACGGAACGGTAAAGACTCTCGGTTCTCCTACAGTCAAGCGTCTTTATTATGTTGCTAAAGAGGACTATGATCAGGATGCTTATGAAACTCTTGTAAGAACTCTTAAGGAAAAGTCCCTTAATTTCAAGAATGTAAAATCAGGATTTGCTACTGAAGGTCTTGAAATGGATGACGAACTCGGCCTTTTCTATGACGAGTCATATCCAGGAATTGAGAAGGCAGCAAATAGCATCAGCCAATATTTCAAATTGGGTTCAAAAGAAATTCAGATAAGGACAAGCGGTTATTGCAGATTCTGTGATGTCGAGATTGATCCTGATGTTTTGGCTGGAAAAGCGACTATTGATGTTACAGGTATTCTTACCTTGTATCAGGGAAGTATCCAATTTGTTGTTAATAATATAAGTGATATAAAAGTCAACAAATAATCTTTATCGATTTATGAAACGAATCGCTTTATTTTCTGCTTTGATGATGACAATGATTTCTTGCGGACAGAGCAATCCATTCCTTTCGGAGTGGGGTACAGAGTATGGTATTCCTGCATTTGATAAGGTTGAGCCGCAGCATTATTTACCTGCAGTAAAACAAGGTATCCAGCAGCAACAGGCTGAGATAGACGCTATTGTAGCTCTGAAAGATGAGCCTGATTTTGAAAATGTCGTGGCTGCATACGAACGCTCGGGAGCAATCCTGGATAGAGTGGCAGGGGTTCTCTTCAATGTTTCCGAGACAGATGGCACTGACAAGTTGCAGGCAATTGTAGCTGAAGTATTGCCGATGCTTTCAGAGCATACAGACAACATCTTTATGAATCCTGATTTCTTTGCAAAGGTTGAGGTCTTGTATAAGAAGATGGATACTCTTGGTCTTACAAGAGAGCAGGAGATGGTTCTGAAGAATCTTTACCGTGCGTTTGTGAGCAGGGGAGTGGCTTTGAATGAGGCTGACCAGGCAAAAATGCGCGAAATCAACAAGGAACTTTCTTCTCTTGAGTATACTTTCGGAAACAATGTACTTGCGGAGAACAACGCATTTGCAGAGGAGTTCGGGGTGTCAATCTCTGAGTATGGCGGTGCGATGGCAACGACTGCCGATAGGGCTTTGAGGGAGAAAATGTTCAAGGCGTATGCTTCCAGAGGTGCAAACGGAAACCAGTACGACAATAGGGACAATATTGTCAGAATAATGAAGTTGCGCATCGAGAAGGCCAAGCTTCTCGGATATGAGAATCCTGCACAATTCATCCTTTCCGACAAGATGGCTGGAAATCCTGAGGCAGTCAATACTTTCCTTGCCGGTCTTATGAAGCCTGCTGTCAAGAGAGCAAATCAGGAAATCGCTGATATGCAGGTGGAGATGAATGCCGACATCAAAGCTGGTATTGTTCCTGCAGGAAGCACTATACAGCCTTGGGACTGGGCGTACTATACGGAGAAGGTGAGAAAGGCGAAATACGCTCTTGATGAGGAACTTACCAAGCCTTATTTCAAGATGGAGAACGTTCGTGAAGGTGTTTTCAATACAGCGCACAAACTTTATGGACTGAATTTCGAGAAACTTGAGGGTGTGGAAGTCTATAACCCTGAGGCCGAGGTGTTCAAGGTGAATGACGCTGACGGTTCTCTTATCGGAATCCTTATTACGGATTATTTCCCACGCAGCACAAAGAGAGGCGGTGCGTGGATGAATAACTTTGTGAACCAGGAGGTGCTTGACGGAGTTGATATCCGTCCGGTTATTGTCAATGTCGGCAACTTTAGCAAGCCTGTTGACGGAAAGCCTTCACTTATGACTCTTGACGAGGTTTCAACAATGTTCCACGAGTTCGGTCACGCTCTTCACGGACTTCTCTCGAAATGTCATTACAAGAGTGTGAGCGGAGCTTCTGTTGCCCGTGATTTTGTGGAGCTTCCTTCACAGATAAACGAGAACTGGGCATTCCAGAAAGAGGTTCTTGCCGAATATGCCCGTCATTACGAGACTGGGGAGATTATTCCTGACGAGCTTGTTGCCAAGATTGAGGCTGCCGGCAATTTCAATCAGGGATTTATGACTTCTGAGCTTGTTGCGGCTTCAATTCTTGATATGCAGTGGCATTGTCTGTCTTCTGTTGAGGTCCCTGCAGGAAGTCCTCTTGCTTCGGACAAGGCAGGCGAGAACGGGGGAATGCTGATTGACCCTCTCAAGTTCGAGGCTTCTGTATGCAGTCAGATGGGTCTTATTGACGAGATTATCCCAAGATACCGCTCTACATACTTCAACCACATCTTTACAGGTGGTTACAGTGCCGGTTATTACAGCTATTTGTGGGCAGAGGTTCTTGATAAGGATGCTTTCGAGCTTTTTATGCAGAAGGGTATCTTTGACAAGGAGACTGCTATGTCTTTCCGTCACAACATCCTTGAAATGGGTGGAAGCGAGGAACCGATGGTACTCTACCGCAGATTCCGCGGTCAGGACCCTGACGCGGGAGCACTTCTTCGTGCACGCGGTTTGTAGTTCTTTCCGCTTATAAATGAAAATCGAGCCGGCACCTCATTGTGGACCGGCTCGATTTTGTTATTGTGCTATGCGGTTGGGATAGTGACTACTCTGTCAATTGTGGGGATGTATCTGTGCCATTACTGTGCATTGATGATTTCCTCAGTACTCTGCGTACATTTTGATATGTAAATCCATCCACATAAGCATCCGTCATTTCCCAAACGGGATTTCCGTCTCTTTTAATCCAGAGGTAAGTTATTCCCTCATATCCTTCGATTGTTTCAGAACCTACTATCCGGCGTTCCTCCCAACTTGGTCCGTTATTGTCCGAACTGTTTTTCTGTTCACAAGAAAAGAAAACGAAAGGCAGAAGAAAAACTGTTTCGTTCTCCTCCTGCCAGATTGCTGTCACAAATGTAGCGTTGAGGTTCAGGCGCATTCTGACGCGCCATCCAGCACCTCGGTTCGCAATCTACTTGATGTAGCTGGTGATGACCTTCATACTGCCTTCCGGTACGAGTGTGAAAGCCTCGGTAGAAGCCGGTACCAGAACTGTTTCCCCCTGACGAAGTTCGATGGTATTTCCTTCTGAATCAGAGAGTTTTCCATTTCCGCCAACGCAGATAACAATCATAAACGAATCAAGTCCCTTCATCTCTTTGGTCACTTCCTTGTCAAGGTCGTATACTGAAGTAGTGAAGTAGTTGCAGCTGACAATCTCGTTCTCCTGATTGCGTTTCTCCTCGTATGCTGTCTTGTAGTCCGGCAGTACGGTATAATCAATTGCCGCTTTTGACAGCTCGGTATGAAGTTCGCGTGGCTTGCCGTCAAGACCCAGACGACCGAAATCGTAAATTCTGTATGTGATGTCCGAAGTCTGCTGGATTTCAGCGATGAAGCATCCTCTTCCTATGCTGTGGATACGTCCTGCAGGAAGGAAGAATACATCTCCGGCCTTGACATCATAGTCGTGGAGTACTTCCGTGATAGTGTTGTCGGCAACTTTTGCTGCATATTCCTCAGGGGTGATTTCCTTGCTGAGACCGGACATAAGATGAGCCTTTTCATCAGCCTCTACCACATACCACATCTCAGTCTTGCCTTTTGAACCGTTATGTCTTTCGCCGGCGAGTTTGTCATCCGGGTGAACCTGAATGGAAAGGTCGTCACGTGCGTCGATGAACTTTACAAGGAGAGGGAATTCAGTGCCGTTGGCTGCATATACTTTCTCGCCTACGAGTTTGCCTTTGTACTCTTCTGTAAGAGATGTTATAGTTCTTCCTGCAAGCGGACCGTTGGCAACTACTGACTCGTGTCCTTTCACTCCTGAAAGTTCCCAGCTTTCTCCGATATTCTTCTGATCTGTCTCAACACCTTTGAAAGGCGCAATTTTCTCTCCGCCCCAAACGACGGTCTTGAAGATGTTTTCAAATTTTAAAGGATACATATTCTTGAATTTTGGTTTGTCGGAATTATCTTGCGAATATAATATATTATTCCTATAAAGTTGTAATTTTGTAAATTTTAGAGTTTTGTTATAATGCCCGTACAATAGGGTAATAGGCTGAATATTATGATGGAATATGATTTCCCCAATGGAAAAAGATATAATTCGTTTGTAGGATATTTCAAGAAGAAATACGGCGAGAGATTGCAGAAGATAGTCATAGATGCAGGGTTTACTTGTCCAAACCGTGATGGAAAGGTGGGCAGAGGCGGTTGCACGTATTGTGACAACGCTGCTTTTCATCCTTCCTACAGTACAGCCGGCAAGAGCCTTCGCCGGCAGATGGATGAAGGTATAGAGTTTCATAAGGTAAGATACAGGACTACAGAGCATTATCTTGCTTATTTCCAATCGTTTTCCAACACCTATGCTCCATTGGAGAAGTTGAGGGAACTTTATGTGGAAGCTCTTTCTCATCCTGCCGTTGTCGGCATAGTGATAGGTACCAGGCCGGACTGTGTGGACGAGTGGAAGCTGGATTTTCTTGAAGAACTGGCACAAGGCAATGTTCTGAAGGACTGGTCCAGGACTATGGCCGGTCCGGATGGGTGCGGATTGGAGCGCAAGGCTCCTGTTGTAATTGTCGAATATGGCATAGAATCGTGCTATGACAAGACTCTCGCAAGGATAAACAGGGGACACGGTTTCGAGGCTGCCCGAAAGGCTGTGGAAATGACGGCTGCGAGGAATCTTGATATGGGTGCCCATTTCATACTCGGATTGCCTGGGGAGAGCAGGCAGATGATGCTGGATTCCTGTGAAATGATAAACGCCCTGCCTATACGTTCCGCCAAATTTCATCAGCTTCAGATAGTTAAGGGAACTCGTATGGAGACGGAGTTTTCCGAGTGTCCGGAGGATTTCGTGCAGTTTTCTCTGGAGGAATATCTGGATTTCTTTACCGATATGCTTGAAAGACTAAGGCCTGACCTTTATATCGAACGTTTTGCCGGTGAGGTGCCTCCGCGCTTTGTCAACAGCACTCCGTGGGGGCTTGTTCGTAATGTCGAACTTCTCCGTATGCTTGATCTCCGCCTTGAGGCTCGTGATACTTGGCAGGGGCGCCTTCTTCTCTGATTGCCTGGTTCATTGATTGTTTGACTTATCTTCTTGTCTGGCTGTGTTCTTGTATGACTTGTCTTTTTTGTCTGGAGACCGGCAGAGGTATTGTATTATAGAGGTAGTCTTCGATTTCAGTCGGTAGTCGGTAGCCGGAGGTATCCAAGCATAAAAATTGAAGAGGTCGAAAAACTTGTTCAATCCATCGAAGTGTCGTCAAAAATGGTTATATTTGTCAAATTTTAATTTCGAGATGCAGACATTTGTTAATTCCCCGATTGCCGAAGGATTGACCTTCGATGACGTTTTGCTGATTCCTGCACGTTCTGAGGTTTTACCAAGAAGTGTGGATGTCTCTACTAAGTTTACAAGGGAAATCACCTTGAAGACTCCAATCGTATCTGCTGCTATGGACACCGTTACAGAAGCCGAACTTGCCATTGCTATGGCGCGTGCCGGTGGTATCGGAGTCATACACAAGAATATGACCATAGAAGAGCAGATGAAACAAGTCCGTCGAGTGAAAAGAGCGGAGAACGGAATGATCTACGACCCAGTGACTATCCGTCCGGAAGCTACAGTAGGTGATGCTCTTGGAATGATGTCGCAACACCACATCGGAGGTATTCCGGTAGTTGATGCGAATAATTTCCTTATCGGCATTGTCACAAATCGTGACCTTCGCTTTCTTGACAATCTTAAACTGCCTGTATCTCAGGTGATGACTTCAGAGAATATCGTGACTGCCCCAAAAGGCATAAGCCTTGCTTCAGCGACTGAAATTCTCCGTCAGCATAAGTTTGAAAAACTTCCGGTAGTGGATGCAGACGGCAAACTTGTCGGACTTATCACTTACAAGGACTTGATGAAAATCAAGGACAATCCGATAGCGTCTAAAGATTCAAAGGGCCGTCTTCTTGTCGCTGCTGCTGTGGGTGTCAAGTCAGACACCATCGAGCGCATCGATATGCTGAAGAGCGCAGGTGCTGATGCGATAGTAGTAGATACTGCGCACGGCCATTCTGTAGGAGTACTCGAGGTTATCAAGGCTGCTTGCCAGGCACATCCTGATATTCAGATAGTAGCAGGAAATGTTGCTACAGGAGAGGGCGCCAAGGCTCTTGCTGATGCCGGTGTAAGTGCAGTAAAAGTTGGTATAGGACCTGGTTCAATATGTACTACACGAGTTATTGCCGGTGTTGGTATGCCTCAACTTTCAGCTGTTATGATGGCATCTGAGGCTCTTAAGGGCACAGGTGTTCCAGTTATAGCAGATGGTGGTATCCGTTACTCCGGAGATATAGTCAAGGCTCTTGCTGCCGGTGCAAGTACCATAATGGCCGGTTCTCTCTTTGCAGGAGTAGAAGAGTCTCCAGGAGAGACAATTATTCTTAACGGAAGGAAATTCAAGTCATACAGAGGAATGGGTTCTCTGGAGGCTATGCAGCACGGTTCTAAAGACCGTTATTTCCAGGATATGGAAGAGGATATAAAGAAACTTGTTCCAGAAGGAATTGTTGCACAGGTGCCTTATAAGGGAACACTCTCTGAAGTGGTATATCAGCTTGTAGGTGGTCTCCGTGCCGGTATGGGATATGTCGGAGCGGCTAATATCGAGGCTCTGAGGGATGCCAAATTCGTGCGCATCACCAACGCCGGATATATTGAGGGACATCCGCACGATGTTACCATTACACGCGAGTCTCCGAACTATTCAAGGTAAATGACAGGGAGTATAAAGCATATAATACTCGTAACGACGATCGTTCTGCCGATGCTGTGCTCGTGCAGGACGATTTCGTCGTTTCTTCACGATGGAGATGTTGTGGCTGAGGCCGGTGACAGCAAACTGTATAAGTCTGATTTGGAATCCGTAATTCCTAAAGGACTTTCTGCTGAGGACAGTACGAGGCTTGCACTCCAATATATCAACGCCTGGGCTTCGGACAGGGTTTTTCTATCCATTGCAGAGCAACAGTTGCCGAAGGCGGAAAAAGATGTGACTAAGGAACTTGAAGACTACAGGATGTCACTCTTGAAATACAGGTATGAGCAATTATATGTTAATCAAAGACTTGATACAACGGTCACTGATGAAATGATGGAAGAGTACTACAATGCTCACATTGCAAATTTTACTCTTGACCGTCCCGTACTTAAGGCCAGATACCTCCGTATTCTTTCGGATTCTCCTGTATTGGAGCCTATTCGTAGAAAGATGTCATCCGATTCTCCGGATGATTTGGCAGCTGCAGATAGCCTTGCTTTCACATCTGCTTTGAAGTTCACTTCCTGGGACAACAGGTGGATTGATGTGAATGAACTGGCAAGGGAATTTGCTACTGACTGGAAAACTTTGCTGTCGCGCAGCAGCGGAAACTGGGTGAAACAGGTTGATACGACTGGAGTTGTTCATCTGGCGTATATTGCCGACACCGTGCCGGAAGGTAGTCCGGCTCCTTTTGAGTTTTCCACTGAGAAAATCAAAGACATAATATTGAGTTCGCGTAAACAATCGCTAATCAATGGTTTGGAACAAGACTTGCTCAAAGATGCGCGCGATAACGGAACATTTGTAATTTATTAGGCTATGAAGCATTTGCATATTTTAAAAGGGCTGGCAGCGGCATTCCTTTCACTGGCACCTTTGGCTGCCGGTGCGCAGAAGTATCCCAATGGTATAATTGACAAGACTATAGCTGTTGTGGGTAATGAGATGATAATGCTCTCTCAACTTGAAGAAGAGGTACAGATGATGAGGGCACAGGGAATGATGTCTGACAGAAATGTAAGATGTGAACTTTTGGAGAATATGATGGTCTCCAAACTGTTTCTGATGCAGGCTCGTCTGGACTCTCTTGCCGTCAATAACGATATGGTGGAAGGTGAGCTGAGGAACAGGGTAGACCAGATCAGAACTCAGCTTGGTGGTGATGAAGCCGTAGAGGAGTATTTCGGCAAACCTATGTACAAACTTCGTCAGGAATGGAGGGAATCTCTTAAAGAACAGAGTCTTACGCAGCAGATGCAGGGTAAGGTAGCCGGTGATGTTAAGGCATTGACACCTCTTGATGTCCAGAATTATGTAGATCGCACAGATAAGGATGAACTGCCTATTGTACCTGCAAAGTACCAGCTCAGTCAGATATGCAAATATCCGGATAGAGAAGCGGCTAAACTTGCTGTTAAGGAACGTCTCCTTGCAATCAGGGAGAGAATCGGCAACGGCGAGAAGTTCTCGACCCTGGCCAGGATATATTCACAGGACCCTGGTTCTGCACGAAGGGGAGGAGAACTTGGAATGGCTTCAAAATCCATCTTCTGGCCAGCTTTTTCGGATGCGGCAATGGCTCTCAAACCGGGTATGGTCTCGCAGATTGTAGAGACTCCGGATGGATTCCATATCATAGAAGTTCTTGAGAAGAAAGGGGATATGTTCAATGCAAGACATATACTTCTTAAGCCGGAATATACATCCGACGACAGGGAGAAAGGATTCAATATGCTTGATAGTCTTAGGACTGAAATTGTAGCCGGCAACATCGCGTTTGATCTTGCTGCCAGATTCTTTTCCGAGGACCCTTCTACCAGGACTAACGGTGGTCAGATGGCAGATCCAATGTCAGGTTCATCATATTTCGAGGTGGATCAGCTGAAACCTCAGGACTATTACGCAATAAGGGATTTGAAAGAAGGTGAGATTTCAAAGCCTTTGGAATCCCTTGATAATGAGGGGCGTGGTGGTAATATTGTTTATAAGATAATTCGTCTTGACAAGGTGATACCTGCCCATACTGCCACATTGGCTTCCGATTATAATCTGCTGCTTGAAAATGCTAAGCAGGAGGCTTCTATGGAAGCAATAGATAAATTTATCGATTCAAAGATAAAGTCAACTTATATAGTAATTGATCCTCTCTTCAAAGATTGTGTTTTCGAACGCGACGGTTGGGAGAGTAAGTTCCGCACTCAGGATTAGGAATGCATAAAAAACTGACCTACATATTGTCAGCCGTCGTGCTGAGTCTGATTTCTCTTTGTTCGTTTGCTCAACAGAGAGACAGTATTGTCTATCTGATGAGTTCCAAGATGGTACAGATGGTCGATGTTGAAGGGGCCAGCTACCGCAGAATCGTGGGTCCTGCGAGGTTTCTCCACAATGGTACGTATCTTTTGTGTGATACGGCTATGTGGAATGTCGATACAAAAGTAATCGAAGCTTGGGGCAATGTTCGTATTTTGCAGGATGAGACAGTGCTTGACAGTGATAAACTGACGTATTTGATTGATCAGGATGTAGCTCAGTTTCGCGGAACGGTGGTTCAGCTTCAGGACAAGGACCACAACACATTAAGAACCCGCCATTTGGATTACAATACCAAAGATTCGGTTGCAGTTTTCCGGAGCGGAGGCTCTATGAGGGACAAGGACGGGCAAATCATAGAGAGTGATAACGGAACATACGACTCTAAGGTAAAGACTTTCACTTTTGTCGGCGATGTCAATATGTTTACCGATTCAATATTTGTAAAATCCGGTAAGCTGAAATATGAGTCTGAATTGAATATGGCTACTTTTTCCGCCGGTACTGATGCCTGGAAAGATGATAATATGCTGTCATCTTCAAGAGGATGGTATGACAGGGCCAGGGAAATATTCTTTTTCAATGACAGAGTCCACGTGATGAGCGAAGAACACGAAGGTTGGAGCGACAGTTTGTTTTTCTACAGAATGACTTCAGATGTGGAACTTCTTGGAAATGTTCAGGTCAGTGATACCACCAGAAATGTCTATGCTCTTGCCGGTAAGATTCATTATGCTGATTCTTCTTCTACTGTGACATTGACACGCCAGCCGGCAGTCATAACACAGACCGAGGAGCAGGACGGCTCTGTGGATACCGTTTATTTAGGCGCGGAAAAACTTGTATATAAGGCAATAAGAAAGTGTGATATTGATAGTCTTGAATTTGTTGCTGCCAAAGCAAGACTTGAAAATATGGCTGTGGATCCGGTTGGCAATTATAGAAAGAAAGCAGCGGAGGAAGCAGCCCGTGCAGCCGAGGAGGCAGCCAAAAACGATCCTAACTACAGACCTAAAGAAGGCAAGCCAACCAAACCCGCCAAGCAGGACAAGCAGAACAAACAGGATAAGTCGTCCAAACCTGACATTGTGTCTCCTGCAGATTCACAGTCTGTGGCAGCGGTTGATTCTCTTGTATCGGTTTCTGTAGACTCGTTGACTGTAGGGATGGATTCACTGGTTGTCGCAGCCGATTCTTTGGCTGCAGGACGTGACTCATTGGCTTTGGCTGATTCCGTATCGGCTCCGGTAGCTCCGAAAGACACATCCAAGATTGGATTTCTTGAAGCAATGAAGAAAGTCAAGGTCTATAAGAAAGATATGCAGCTTGTCTGTGACTCACTTCATTACAATGACCTGGATTCGATAGCAAGGATGTTTGTCAATCCTATTATCTGGCAGGAAAAAGTCCGCCAATATTCGGCAGACAGTATATTTGTGGCGGTATCGCAAGGTACAATCAGCAAAGCCAGCCTTATGTCGAACTCATTCATAACGATAAAGGAGGACTCTCTGCATTTTGACCAGATTAAGGGTACGGAAATGATAGCTTATTTTGGTCAAAATTCATCACTTGAGCGTTTTGATGTACTTGGTGGGGCATCTGCCGTTTTCTTCATTGAAGAGAAGGAAACGCTTGCAACTGTCAATAAAACTGATTCTAAAATGTTGTCAGCTGTCTTCAAGGATGGCGAAATCGAGAGGGTTTATTATTATGATGAACCGAAGAATGATGGGTATCCTCTTGTGCAACTGACAGAAGATGAGCAGAAATTAAAGGGTTTCAAATGGGAGCCTGCTCTGCGTCCTGCTGACAGGAATGCAGTTACTTCATTATCTCTGCGTCCGAGTCAGAGAAACTACTATAATGCTCGTCCCAAAGCGAAATTCGTTAATACGGAAATATATTTCCCTGGTTATATCGGTGATATTAACCGGCAGATACAGGTGCGTGATTCTCTACGGGTTATACGCGATAGGGAACGTCGTATGATGGAGATTCTCCAGAAGGAACAGGAGGCGCGCAGGGCCGATTCTCTGGCTCTTGCCGATTCCCTTGATGCCTTGATGCTGAAAGATTCTCTTGCAGTTGCGGATTCTCTTAAGCTGGTATCAGACTCTCTTGCGGTGTCTGCAGACTCCCTTGCAGTTGCGGATTCTGTTTCGGTTGATTCTCTGTCACCGGAACAGTCTCGTTTGGAAAAGAAAGAGAAAAAGGCTGCGGAGCGTGCTGCAAGACGTAAGGCAAGGATAGAGGCTCGTGAAAAGAGGTGGGAGGAACTGGACAAACGTGATGCAGATTTGCTGAAGCAGAAAGAGGAGAAAGAGAAAAGCAAGTTGAGGGAAAAGAAACGCAAGGCATTGAAGGATGCAGCAAGGCAAGCCGAGAAAGATGCCGAAGTATTGGAAAGGTATCGTCAGAGGAAATCTCGAAAAACCGTAAAGTGAAACTATCGGAACTCAACACAGGTGAACGTGGCGTAATTGTCAAAGTTCACGGACACGGAAGCTTTAGAAAAAGGATTATCGAAATGGGCTTTGTAAAAGGTAACAAGGTGAAGGTTATCCTTAATGCCCCATTGAAGGATCCTATTGAATATGAGATAATTGGTTACAAGATTTCATTGAGACGCGATGAAGCCTCAATGATAGAAGTCATCAGCGAAAGCGAGGCGGTGGAAGTTATGAATGACGGTTCTCTCCGCGCTTTGGAGGTCTCGGATTGTATAGACATAGAAGCCCAGATGGCAAATCTTGCCGACAAACGTCGCAAGGAGATTAAGGTAGCCTTGGTGGGTAATCCGAATTGCGGTAAAACATCCCTTTTCAATATTGCCTCAGGAAGTCACGAGCACGTCGGCAATTATAGTGGAGTTACTGTTGATGCCAAGGAAGGCCATTTTCGTCACGGCGGATACCAGTTTACAATTGTAGATCTTCCCGGAACCTATTCATTGTCTGCATATAGCCCTGAGGAACGTTATGTCCGCAGCAATCTTATTGACGATGTGCCGGATGTTGTGATAAATGTTGTAGATGCTTCCAATCTCCAGAGAAACCTGTATCTTACTACCCAGCTGATAGATATGAATCTAAGGGTAGTGATGGCTTTGAATATGTATGATGAATTGCAAGCCAAAGGAGACAGTCTGGATATAAAGCAACTTGGCTATCTGCTTGGTATGCCTATAGTTCCGACTGTCAGCAGAAATGGTGAGGGCATAGGTTCGCTGTTTGATACGGTCATCAATATTTATGAGAATTCGGATCCTTATATTGCCAGACATATTCACATCAATCACGGTCTTGAGATAGAACAGAGCATAGACCGGATAAAACTTCTGATACAGAAGAATCAGGGTATCAGGCACAAGTACTCTACTCGTTATCTTGCAATCAAATATCTTGAAAATGACGCTGAAATCGGCAAGGTCGTGGAAGAACTGCCCCAGCGCGATGAGATAATAGCAGCCAGATTCGAGGAACAGAAGAGGATCAAGTCTCTTCTTGGAAGCAATCTTGAGTCTGCGATTGTGGATGCAAAATATGCCTTTGTCCAGGGTGCGCTTGCCGAGACGTGGAAACCTTGCGAAGCCAACAGGAGACGCCACACAGTTACAGACAAGATAGATGCTGTTGTTACAAACAAATGGCTTGCTTTCCCGATTTTCTTCCTGCTGCTATATGTCGTTTTTGAAGGGACTTTCCTCATTGGTGATTATCCGATGCAGTGGATAGAGTGGCTTGTCTCCGGTTTCGGTTCTTTTGTGGCTTCTGTTATGTCTGACGGATGGCTCAAAGATCTTATTGTAGATGGAGTAATCGGAGGTGTCGGAAGTGTACTTGTTTTCCTTCCAAATATATTGATTCTGTATCTTTTCCTGTCTTTGATGGAAGATTCGGGATATATGGCAAGGGCGGCATTCATAATGGACAGGCTGATGCATAAGATGGGACTGCACGGTAAATCCTTTATCCCTATGATTATGGGTTTCGGGTGTAATGTGCCTGCTGTTATGGCTACACGTACAATTGAAAGCCGCAAGAGTCGGCTGATAACGATGCTTATAATTCCGTTTATGTCCTGTGCTGGAAGAATGCCCGTTTTTCTGCTTCTTGCCGGTGCGTTTTTCCCGAATAAAGCAGGTCTTGTATTGCTTGGATTGTATTCATTAGGAATATTGATAGCTGTTTTGTCTGCTATGGTTATGAGTCGCTTTTTCAAGGATGATGACTTGCCTTTTGTAATGGAACTTCCTCCTTATAGGGTACCGACAGCTGTTTCTGTTTTCAGACATACTTGGGAGAAAGGCAAGCAATATCTCCACAAAATGAGCGGAATTATTCTTGTTTGCTCTATGATAATATGGTTTTTGGGATACTTCCCGAATCATAATGCCTGGGATACTGTTCAGGAACAGCAGGAGCATTCATTTATCGGCTATGTCGGCAAGGCTGTCGAACCGGTGCTCAAACCATTGGGCTTTGATTGGAGAATGGGAGTTGGAATATTTGCAGGAGTTAGTGCCAAGGAGTTGATTGTCAGCACATTGGGCGTTATGTATGCGGTTGACGAGCCTGTGTCAGGTTCTGATGTTGATATATCTCAGACTGGTGATGATACGCGTCTTCAGAAAGCTCTGGTCCGTTCTGTCTCGACTCCGGGTGCCCTTGCGTATATGATATTCGTATTGTTGTATTTCCCTTGTATTGCGACGATTATAGCTATCAAGCAGGAGTCGGGAGGATGGAAATGGGCGATTTTCGCGACTGTCTATACTATTGCTGTTGCCTGGTTGGCTGCATTTGCAACATTCCATATAGCATCCCTTTTCTTTTGATACAGGTATCTGCAAGGGATGCGTCTGTCCTTTCAATCCGGCTTGACCGTTGTCAGGAATATTTTTTCGGGAAACGTAGCAGGATGGATGCAATTGCAAATCCACCCATAATGAATGGGTAGTAAAGGTAGGAAATTATTGAAAACGAGGATACTCCGGCAAGACCTGAAGCCATTAGAAGTTGTGCTCCATAGGGGATGATTCCTTGAATAAGGCAAGAAAAGGTATCGAGTATACTTGCACTTTTCCGTGGGTCCAACTTGAATTTCGATGTCAGTTCGCGAGCTATGCGTCCTGTGGTGATTATGGCTATTGTATTGTTTGCCGTACACAGGTTTGCGAGCGAAACAAGTCCTGCAATACTCAGTTCCGCGCCGCGCTTGCTGTTTATACGTTTGGTCAGATTATCGACAATAAAGTCAATTCCGCCGTTTTCCCTTATGACTTCAAGCATTCCTCCGGCAAGCAATGTCACTATAATCAAATCACCCATCCCGCTTATTCCTGTTCCTACTGCGCTTAGGAAGTTTCCCCAGTCAAGACTTCCCCTTACTCCTCCTATTATTGCATTTACAGCTGTTCCACAGGTTAGTACAGCTGCCACATTTATACCTGATATAGACATTGCTATAATGAGAAAATATGGGACAAGCAGGAGCAAGTCTACTTTTTCAGAAGCCGGAGAAAATGATACGGATGTTCCCATAAAGAAATAGATGACAACTACTATCGCTGCAGCGGGAGCTGCGATGTGAAGATTAGCCTTGAACTTGTCAGACATAGAACAATGTTGCGTTCTGGTGGCTGCAATTGTCGTGTCTGAAATGAATGACAGATTGTCTCCGAAGAATGCTCCTCCAACTATTATTCCGGTAACCAGAGGAACGCTTGCACCGACTTCTGTTCCTATGCCTGCTGCGACTGGAACGAGTGCCACTATTGTTCCTACACTTGTGCCGACAGACATCGAAATGAAGCAGGCTGCCAGAAACAAGCCAGTATAAATCAAGTTGCCCGGCAGTAACTTCAGTGTAAGATTGACTGTGGCGTCTATTGCTCCTATTTCTTTTGCCGTAGCTGCGAAAGTGCCGGCAAGTACGAATATCCATATCATCAGGAGCACATTCTTGTCGCCGGCACCATTGGAGAAAACTGCAATTTTTTCCTCTAATGTGTTTGCTTTGCATATTATTACAGCCCATACGGAAGCGGCCAGGAATGCTGCGGATACCGGCACCTTGTAGAAGTCTCCTGATACAATGGATGTAATCAGATATAGGCCAAGAAATACTATGAGCGGACTCAATGCCAACCATCCGCACAGCTTCTCTCCTTTGCGCCTTGCAATTTCTTCACGCATTTTGCGTGACAGTTCGAATATGTATTTGTCAGGAATTATCCCCATTTCATTATATATTTCAAAAATAGCCTGCAAAGTTACAAACACTTCCATTAACGCCCAATTTTGGCGGGTATTGTTGATAAAAATATTTATCTTTGCAAGACGTGTTTTAAAAATGTCCGGTTAGATATATGGCAAAGAATAAAGAAGAACACATTCAGGTTCCTTTTGGAGAAACTAAAGTCCTTCTCCATACTTGTTGTGCGCCTTGCTCCGGAGCAATAATTGAGAAAATGCTGCAGGATGGCATTACTCCTGTTATATATTATTGTAACCCAAATATTTACCCTTATGAGGAGTACCTCATCAGAAAGGACGAGTGTACACGTTTTGCCCGCTCTCAAGGCTTGGAGATAGTTGATGATGACTATAATCACGAAAACTGGAGAGCTGAAATCGCCGGTTTGGAAAACGAGCCGGAGCGGGGAGGCAGATGTCTGAAGTGTTTTAAACTCAGGTTGTTGCGTACGGCTGAATATGCAAGTGCCAACGGTTTTAGGGTTATTACGACTACTCTTGCATCGTCGCGTTGGAAATCTCTGGAACAGATTAATGAGGCTGGTGAGTGGGCTTGCGCGAAGGTAGCATCCGAAACGCCTTCTTTGGCACCGGTATGGTGGGACAGGAATTGGCGCAGAGGTGGACTTCAGGAGCGAAGAAACCAGATAATTAAGGAATATAACTTTTACAACCAGTCATATTGCGGATGTGAATATAGTATGCCCGTAGAGACTGACCATATTATAAATCAATAAATTATGAATAACCTCTTATTTTTTGGAAATCTCGGAACCGGTGAGATTATTATAATAGCACTGATAGTACTTCTTCTTTTCGGCGGCAAGAAGATTCCTGAACTTATGCGTGGATTGGGCAAAGGTGTTAAAAGTTTCAAGGACGGGATGAACGATATCGAGAAGGAAATCAAGGACGATACCAAATAATGCAAGGACGACAGCAAGCAATGGAAGATAATCAGGAAGAGTTGGTTGGTGCCGGAGAAGAAATGTCCTTTTGGGGACATCTGGAGGTGTTGAGGTGGTCCTTGTTCAGGATAGCAGTCGTTGTTGTTGTCCTGATGGTCTCTATGTTTATGGTTATGCCTTCTGTTTTCGGACCGTTTGTGCTTGGGCCGACAAGTTCAGATTTCTTTCTTTACAAATGGCTTGGACAATTGTTGGGTGACATACCATTTCTGCCTGATTTCTCTGCTTCAGACTACAAAGTAGACATAATCAATATCAACGTTGCCTCTCAGTTTATGACGCATATCAGTACCTCGTTCTGGTTTGCTCTTGTACTGGCTTTTCCATACTCGGTCTATGAGATATGGCGTTTTATCAGTCCGGCCCTGTATGACAACGAAAAAGGGGCCTTGAGGATTGCATTTTTATTCGGTACGGTGATGTTCTTCATAGGATGTTGTATAGGATATTGTTTTATTTTTCCATTTACATTCCGTTTTCTTACAGAATATCAGTTGAGTAGCGAAATCTCAAACCAAATCAGTCTTAATTCTTATATGGGAAGTTTTCTGATGATGGTATTTGTGATGGGGGTTGTATTCGAAATGCCGTTGGTTGCGATGCTGCTGTCCAAATTCGGTATCATAACGAAAGAATTGCTTAGAAAATACCGACGCCACGCTGTGGTTCTGCTTTTGGTACTTGCCGCAATGATAACCCCTACAGGAGACCCTTTTACACTTATGCTCGTATTCCTGCCTCTTTACCTTCTGTATGAACTTTCCGTCATTCTGGTCAAGAACTGACGCTTGCGGATTGGCAGGTTTCTCTCGTTTCTAATGCATAGGTCCGATAAACGAAAGGGCAACTCTTATTGAGCTGCCCTCTTGTCTTGATTGCCTTATTTTTTCAGGACTTCGTCAAATGATATTTCCGAAGCCTTTTTCAATGCTTTTTGTAATTGCTGGTCATAACGCAGGCGGACTTCAATGCCGGCTTCCTGATACCAGTATCTTGTAGCTATTTCCTCTTCGATGAAAGGAATGATTTCAGCTTTTTTCAGCCTTATGAATTTTTCCTTATCCATTTCGATTGCTTTTTCCAAAGCATCAAGTTCAGGTTTCATCTCATCTGCCAGCCCGTCTTTTGCCAATTCTTTCTTCATCTGGTCGAAAAGTGTTTTGGCGCTGCTTCTGTAATCGAATTCCTTTGTCTTGGCAAAAGTTATGAAATCCTCGAAATCGCTGTCACTGAACTTGAAGTCGGATACTGCTGGGATGCTATCGTGTTTACGTGCGAAATCCAGTATGTACTGATCCAGTACTCCGCCAAGAACGAGTGAGTAGACAAGACGGCTGTATGACTGGTATTCAATCTCGAAATCAGGAGTTATTCCACCTCCGTCTCTGACTGTCCTTCCGGCTGCAGTGTGAAACTCCTTGGTGAGTGAATCTGGAATGTGTCCCACACTTCCGTCTTCATTTCTGTTGGCGTAGTCGATTGCCTGTACGCAGCGTCCGCTCGGTGTATAGTATTTAGCAGTAGTCACTTTCATCTGACCATTGTACGGAAGTGGTCTTATTGACTGTACCAATCCTTTTCCGTAGCTTCTGTTACCCATCACCACAGCTCTGTCAAGGTCCTGTAGTGCTCCGGTTACGATTTCTGAAGAAGATGCGCTTGCGGAATTGATAAGTATAAGAATCGGAATTTCCGTATCAATCGGTTCTTTTGTAGTGCGGTATTCCTTGCGTGATTCCTCGGTGTTTCCTTTTGCAGATACCACGAGTGAGCCTTTGGGAACGAAGAGTGACACAATGTCTATGGCCTCGCTCATAAGACCGCCACCGTTGCCTCTGAGGTCAAGTACGAGCTGTTTCATCCCCTTGCCTTTCAATCCGATGAATTTCTCTCTCAGTTCCGAGGAAACGTTTTCAGTGAATCCGCTCTGGAAAATGTATCCGGTGGTCTCGTCCAGCATACCTGCGTATTCAATGTCCGGAAAGTGTATTCTTTCACGAATGATTTTCACGTCCAAAGTATCTCCGGTCCTGACTTTTTTTACCTTGAAAACGACTTCTGTTCCTGGCTTACCTTTCATTTTGTCGCTACTTTCCTTTGTTTCGAGGCCTTTTGTAGGGACACCGTCTATACTGATTATCTCGTCTCCGCATACCAGCCCGCTTTTGTATGCAGGTGAATTGTAATACGGTTCATTGATAATTACGTTTTCATCCGGTTTCTTGTATATGATTGCACCGATGCCTCCGTAAGTTTTTGACAGCATCATCTGGAGATCTTCGTTTTCCTCTTCCGGGATATATATGGTATATGGGTCAAGTTCCTCCAGCATAGCATCGATGCCTGCTCTCATTATTCTATCTACTGGAAGGGAGTCTACGTAAGAACGATTCAGCTCCCTTACGATTGCATTATGGATTTCTGTCCATTGGCCCAATTTGAATGCCTTACTCTGCGCCGAAGCTGAGAATGAGGCAATTGCTATTGCGGCTGTTGCAAATATAAATGCAGTTTTCTTGTGTTTCATCATTATTTGGGACTTGTTTTTGTTATATCTATGCAAAAATATGAAAATTTTATACCTTTGCATCGGTTTATAGTAGTAATAATAGGCAGTTTTATGATTAATTTGGTTTTTGCGACGGGCAATGGCGGCAAACTGCGTGAAGCATCAGAAATTTTAGGAGGGGAATTCAAGCTCGTCACCCCTATGGCTCTCGGCATATCAGAGGATATACCAGAGACTGGAAAAACACTAAGAGCAAATTCTATGCAGAAAGCTCAATATGTCTTTGACAGATGCAGTTGTGATTGTTTTGCAGATGATACAGGACTTGAGGTAGATGCTCTTCACGGTGCTCCTGGCGTATATACGGCAAGGTACGCAGGTGAAGATAAGGACTTCAACAAAAATATGGACAAGGTCCTTCAGGAACTTTCTATTCTTGAATGTGAGTCCAATATGGCGGCAAACCTTGGTCTGAAAGTGAAGAAATTCTCAAGAAGAGCGCGTTTCAAAAGTGTTGTAACCTTGATTTACAACGGACGCAAGCATTTTTTCGAAGGAACTCTTGAGGGAACAATCGCCAGAACAAAGTCAGGTAACGGCGGATTCGGTTATGATCCGATTTTTATTGCGGACGAATTTCCTGGAATGACTTTGGCAGAGGTTACCGAGGAAGAAAAGAATGCTATCTCTCACCGTGGTAAGGCTCTTAGGGCAATGGCCGGCTGGTTTGAGAAGGAAACATCCGGAAAGATAGTAAACTGATAAATTATGGTGAATACGGGGCTGATAGTCCTACATTTTACAAAATATGGTGACAACTCCGCTGTCCTGCATACTCTTAGCAGTGAATATGGACGGCGGAGTTTTCTTGTGCGTACTGTAGGTAAAAGAGCTCTTACGACATTGTTCCAGCCACTGAGTATACTTGAAGCCGATGTCTTGGAGACTACCAAGTCCAAACTTTATACTGCACGGAATCTTTCATCTCTTTATCCGCTTTCTGGCATAAGGGGTGATTTGTGCAAAAATGCTATTACGCTGTTTATCAGCGAGGTGTTGTATCGTGCCTTGAAAGATGGTACGAACGAAGAAGGACTTTATGATTGGTGTATAAAGAATATTCTTCTACTTGATGCGGTTGATTCTGATTTCAGTAATTTCCACCTTTGGTTTCTTTTGGAATTTGCGGTTGTACTTGGATTTATGCCTGATTCTGCTGACCTGATTCCGTTTGTCGGCGACAATTTTCCGGCAGTATCGGAGTTGATGTCTGTATCTTTTGCTCAAGCTATGCTCATACCTCTTTCCGGACAGGTGCGCAATGAAATAGCAGATGGTATTCTACGTTATATAGAATACCATCTGGATATATCATTGAATATCAATTCTCTGAAGGTCCTCAGGGAGATTTTTGAATAAGTTATATCAAATGTAGCTATCTGCGCTTGTTGGATGATAGTATAGCTGCAATCAGTTGAAGCCAAGAAAAGGCCAAGAAAGCCGGTAGTAGCCTATTGCGTATTTGATGTGTCAACTATGCTTCTGCCCAGATATAAACTTTATCTGACCGGCGCAGCCTTTGCTCCTCGATTGCTTTGCAGGCTTCTTGGCTGCATCCGTCTCCGCATAGGCTTTGAGCTTGTTCGCGGGCACCTGGTACGACTTTATCCCAATCGATATGGATGGAACAGAATGTTCCTTTTGATGCTTCCTGGACCGGTTTCAGGTCGACTCTGATTTCAGGAATTGTATATTCGACTACGCCTGAGGTTGGTCCTATTATCAGGATTTTGTCTCCTACTTTCAGTGATGCAGACTCTACGAGGATTTCTGCAACACCGAGTTTGCCGAACCAGTTGGTAACTTTTCCGGAATACACTTTTTTGCGCGTAGCCTTGCTTCCGTAGACTTCGCTCCACTCTCCAAGGCGTGCGCCCTGATAGTATCCGTCCCAGAATCCCCTGTTGAATACCTCGCTAAGTTCTTCTTTCAGGGCAGATGCCAATTCCGGAGTGTATCTTCCCTCGCATACTGCATCTGCTGCTCTTCTGTAGCAGGATGCTACTTTTTTCACGTATTCGGCAGAGCGGGCACGCCCTTCAATCTTGAACACGGTAACTCCTGCGTCTATGATTTTATCCATAAACTCGATGGTACACAAGTCTTTAGGTGACATTATGTATTTGTTGTCCACGAGGAGAGTATTTCCGGTTTCCTTGTCAGTGACTTCGTAACCCCTTCTGCAAATCTGGAAGCAGGAACCGCGGTTTGCTGAAGCTCCGTATTCGTGGAGGCTCAGGTAGCATTTGCCTGAAATAGCCATACATAACGCTCCGTGTGCGAACATTTCTATTTCCACTTTCCTTCCGGAAGGTCCGCAGATATTGTCGCGGTCTATAATGGATTTGATTTCCTTGACCTGTCCGAGATTCAGTTCCCTTGCAAGTACTATGACATCTGCAAACTGGGCGTAGAACCTTAGAGCCTCTGCATTGGAAATGCTTAATTGTGTGGATATATGTACTTCCACTCCAATTTGGCGGGCATACATTATAGCCGCCATATCAGACGCTATTACAGCCGTTATGCCAGCCTCTTTTGCAGCGTTTAGAGTATTTCTCATATCTTCCAAGTCATTGTCATAGAGAACGATATTCAGTGTCAGATAAGTCTTGACACCGGATTCCGAACATATTCTGACAATTTCTTTCAAATCTGTCATCTTGAAGTTGTTGGCGGAATGCGATCTCATATTCAGTTTTTCCACACCGAAATATACAGAGTCGGCTCCACCTTGTATGGCCGCCTGCAGACATTCGAAGTTGCCGGCAGGTGCCATTATTTCCAGTTTATTTTTAATCTGCATTTTAATAAATTCAAGTATTGGATAGATGTTGTTTTTGTACAATCCGGCATATTGTGATTGTCGGCGGTGTCACGTGTAAGGCTATTTTGTCCTTCTGACAAGCCCGTTCGCATAATCCTTGAGCATATCAATCTTTTCCTGAGGGACTCCTGACAGTCCAGCAGCATAAGACATTGCCTGTTTGTGGAGTTTGGTTATCTCGGCTTTTGCTTCTTCTCCGACATTCAGCTCGTTGTAGATTCTTTTGACTTCGGCTATTTTGGCTGATTTTTCAGCTTCAGTTTCCACCGGCATCGACATCGCAGCATTAAGGTACTCCCGGGTGCATCCTTCCGGAGCCTCTGGAGATGAACTTTTTTCAAAGGCACGTGTCAGCAGCCAACTTTTCTTGTTGTTGATAATGTCACCTCCGATAGCTTTGCCGAAGACTTTTTCGTCACCATATGTATCAAGCCAGTCGTCTGCAATCTGGAATGCAAGACCGAGGTCATAACCATATTTATACAGGAGACGGCAATTTTGGTTTTCAGCTCCGGCTACAACTGCACCCATTTCAGCCGCACAGGCAATAAGCACAGCAGTTTTAAGGCCTATCATTTTTATGTAATCTTCCATCGGCACGCTCTCCAGATTTTCGAAATCCATATCCAACTGCTGTCCCTCGCAGACTTCCGCAGCTGTAGCCGAGAAAAGTTCCAATACTCTTGGGAGAGCCTTTGCCGGAGTCTTGGCTATAAGTCTGTAACTTTCAATGGACATAACATCACCGGAAAGAATGGCTGTGTTTTCATCCCATTTTCTGTGGACTGTCGGTACTCCTCTTCTGACATCAGCCTTGTCCATAATATCATCGTGAATCAATGTGAAACTATGGAAGACCTCAATTGCTGCAGCCGGTGACAGAATCTCTTCACCTATTTCATCCTTGAACAAGGAATAGGCAAGCAGGCACAGGCGAGGGCGTACTCTTTTGCCGCCGATTGCCATCATATATCTTAATGGATCATACAAACCTTCAGGCTGAGCCTTGAATTCCAGTTCCCTGAAAATCTTTTGCAGGGCCTCTTCAATCTGTCTTTCTGTTAGCATAAAAACAAAAGCACTTTATGGCCATCCGTTGCAGATGGCTTGTTTCACATAAAAGACAAAGTTAGTGATAAAATCCGAAATTCATTATCTTTGCATCCGGGATATTTATATACGAAAATATGGTGATTAAAAAGGAAGCGACAGTAGTAAAGCATACAGGAAGCCATTATCTGCTTTCCTGCCTGCCGGAATGGGAATTGTTTCCGGCCGTACTCAGGGGGAAAATCCGTCTTAAAGGCAGTTCATCCACTAATCCGGTTGCAGTAGGAGACATAGTGTCATTCGAAGCAGATGTACCGCAAGATTGTATGGACACTGAGTTTGCACAATTTGTCAATGCTGAAAATCCAGCTGTGATTACATTGGTACTTCCAAGAAAAAACTATATGATACGCAAGTCCACAAACCTTTCCAGACAGGCCCACGTGATTGCAGCCAATCTGGACAGGGCTTTTGTGATTGCTACCATTGACTTTCCTGAGGTGAAGTTACCTTTTCTTGACAGAATTTTGGTTACCTGTGAGGTTTATAACATACCTGTCACCATAGTGTTGAATAAAGTAGACCTGTATCGCGACAGTCATAAGGAGATGCTTGAAGCGTTTCATAATATATATGAATCGGCAGGTTATCCTGTTGTGGAAGTATCAGCAATGACAGGCGAGGGTGTTCCCGAACTAAGAGAGCAATGTAAAGGGATGGTATCTTTGTTTTCCGGAGTTTCCGGAGTAGGCAAGTCTTCGCTGATTAAGGCACTTGATCCTGCTCTTGAGCCTCGTGTAGGGGAAATATCAGATGTGCATCTCCAAGGCAAGCATACCACTACGTTTTATGAGATGTACAACCTTGCATCGGGAGGTTTTATAATAGATACTCCCGGCCTGAGAGGCTTTGGCCTGGTGGATCTCAAACCTGAAGAAATTGCACTTTATTTCCCTGAAATGCTTGAAGCTTCGGGGCATTGCCGTTTCTCACCTTGTACTCATACTCACGAGCCGGGCTGTGCAGTCAAAGAGGCTGTGGAGCAGGGGAGTATAAGTTATGAAAGATATTCTTCCTATTTGGGTATGTTGGATGATGAAGGAAAATACAGATAATGAAAGGACTTAATTCTGATATATTGAAACTGGCTGTTCCGAGCATACTCGCCAATATAACGGTACCGTTGGTCGGAATGGCAGATATTGCAGTTGCAGGCAATCTTGATACTCACGCGGCAACTATGATTGGAGGAATTGCAGTAGGCTCAATGCTTTTTGACTTGGTTTACTGGAATTTCGGATTTCTTCGTGTCGGTACCGGAGGCTTGACTGCCCAGGCATTCGGTCGAGGAGATTTTCGTGAAACGGCCAGAATACTGACTCGCGCGATAGGAATCTCCTTAGTGTGTGCGCTTGTTCTTATTGGTCTTCAGCTCCTGATTGTCAAAGGGGCATTCCTTGTTGTCGATTGCTCTCCTCAAGTGAGGGAACTTGCATCAAAATATTTCTTCATCCGTATATGGGCCGCTCCTGCTACTCTGAGTCTTATGGCGTTTAAAGGCTGGTTTATCGGTATGCAGGACAGTGTCAGTCCTATGATAACGGATTTTGTTGTCAATGGTGTGAACGTTGGTGCCAGTCTTGTATTAGCCCTTGGTATAGGCAGTTGGAATGGTATAGGATTTCCGGGAATTGCGGCAGGAACTGTTATGGCCCAATATTGCGGACTGCTGTCTGCCTTGTGGATTATCTTGGAGAAATACAGGGAAAGAGTCTTTGATGGTTTTGACTTTAATGAGTTGAAGGATGTATTCAAGGGAGGACAGACACGGAGGTTCTTTGTTATGAATGCGGATTTGTTTGTCCGTTCATTGTGTTTTATCGGTATATATATCGGATTCACAACGATTTCTGCCGGTTATGGCGATCTTCTGTTGGCTACCGGTTCCATTATGATGAAACTTCTGATGATTTTCTCTTACTTCACAGATGGATTCGCCTATGCCGGAGAAGCTCTGACTGGAAAGTATATAGGAGCGGGTAATAGTGCGATGCTTCGTCGTACTGTTTTATGGACCTTTACCTGGAGTATGGGTATCGCATTGGTTTTTATGGGAATATATCATTTTTGCGGCCGTTGGATGCTTGAATTTCTGACTTCAGATTCTTCTGTTGTACAAATGGCATCCGAGTATCTTCCTTGGTTGCTGATGATGCCTTTGGTGGGATGTGCAGCATTTACTTGGGATGGTATATATATAGGTGCTACTGCCTCAATGAAAATGCGTAATTCGATGATTTGGGCGACTGTGGTGTTTTTCCTTGTATATTTTGCCGGTATATACGGACTTGACTTGTATTTCCCGTCAGTGACAGTTTCCGGTTCACCGATTGAGGGAGCATCAGCCAGGAATGTTGTGGCAATGCACATTCTGATGGCGGCATATTTCGCCCATCTTGTTGTAAGAGCCATTCATCTTTCCTTTAATTACAGGAAAACAGTGCTTCTGCCGCATAATGCTTGAGGCTCGCTTTGAGTTTGTTGATAATTATTGAAAATCAGTAGGATGACTTTCGTCTTAATGATAGTCATCCCACTTTTGTATCGGATCTCCGAAGCTGCTAAATCTTTAGCTTAGCGTCAGTTTATTTTATTCCGTGTTTGCGGAGTATCTTCATCAGAGGTTTTTCGATTGAGCGTGCCCAAAGTGTATATCCGTAATCTCCCGGATGAGTGCCGTCCACAGAAGTTTCGTGGTCGTCTGAAGTCGCGTTGGTCTGTATGAAGTATACATTTTTATACTTTTTCACGGCCTCTTTCATAAGGGCGGCTGCAGTTTCCTGTTTTTCTTTTTCCACTTTGTCGTTTCCCATATTGAAGTTGCGGCTTTCCCTGTAGATTGTCTGCTGGAAAATAAGTGGTATATCCGGATGTGCTTTCTGTATTTTTTCAATGAAAGGGAACAGTCTCTCTTTTATCATTTCTGCTTTCGGATTTGAAAAGGCATCGAATACCAAAGCGTCGACATCCGCATCGCACAGCACATCTGCAAAATAAGGTTGAAGCTTGCAGTTGCCGCTGCATCCAAGGCTGAGGAGTTGGATTCCGGTTTTACGCATAAGTTGCATCGGGTAACTCATACCGGCTCTGCTTGTACTGATTCCGTGTGTATAACTTGAGCCGAAGATACCTACTCTATATCTGAATGGTGATTCCATTTCTTCGATTTCCGCATCTTCTTCTACACCTATTTTCACAGAGTATACCTCACTATATATAGGGAGATACAGCAAGCATTCCTTTTGGTTTTTGTCCATATTCTTGATTAGGACTTTGTTTTCTTCGCTATCCTTTCCAGGTTTGGTAGCACCGGAAGCTGCCCATAGCCATTTACCATCTTTTTTGATGTAAAGATCGTATCCTCTGTATGAGAGTGGCATTGTTGTTAGTGTACTATGTTCATATCCATAGTCAGTCTTCACAGAGATTACGCTTGAGTTTGTCTTGAAGAGTACGGCAAGACCGGCAGGGCACCTGACCTGAATGTTTTCACCTTTTGTGAACCCTTTGTATCTGACCGTATCAACCCTGTGGTATGGGTTCGGTGTGTTTTCGATTATTTTGCCGATAAGGTTGAGGTCGGCGGCTTCCGTGAATTTGAAAGAGACGTCTTTCGGCGTCTGGGCCAATGCGTTGGCGGCAATTATTGCCGCAGCCAAGATAGTTGCTGTTTTTTTCATTATACGTTTTTTTATTAATCGGAACAGATTGTTTCCCAAGTGTTCCAGGATGTTTTGGACCGCTAATTTATAAAATATCTCATCTTTTTTATACATTTGCGCTTTATAACTATTGATTTAAAAATAAACTAATTTGAAATTCAATGAGTTTATACTCATACTTCAGGATAAGCAAGCCTTCTGCCCGGCAAGTTCCGGAAGAGAATGTGGCAAGTATATATAAGTCGGTGAGGAATAGGACTTTCTGGGGAGTTACTACTGCTTATAGTCTTTATTATGTATGTCGGATGAGCCTGAGTGTAGTCAAGCAGCCTCTCATAGATGAAGGAGTATTGACCGCAGGTCAGCTCGGAATAATAGGTTCGGCATTGCTGTTCGTGTATGCTGTCGGCAAATTTATGAATGGTTTCATAGCTGACTATTGCAATATACGCCGTTTTATGGCTACGGGTCTGATAGTGTCGTCTGTTGTCAATTTGTTGATGGGAGTTCTCGGACTTTTGCGTGGACCTGCGGGTATGTCCGGAGTCTTGATTTTTATAAGTTTTGCTGTCTTGTGGGGTATAAACGGGTGGATGCAGTCTATGGGCTCTCCTCCAGGTGTAATAAGCCTTTCGAGATGGTTTCCGCAATCCAAAAGAGGTACTTTCTACAGTTTGTTCAGTTCCAGCCCTTATTTGGGTGAATTTCTATCGTTCATTGTAACAGGTGCTGTTGTCGGTGCTTTGGGATGGGTATATGGTTTTATTGTTGCAGCTGTTGCCGGACTTGTCGGGGCTGTGATTATACTTGTTTTTGTTTCTGATACTCCGGAAAGTTGTGGGTTGCCATCAGTCCAGACTCTTTCAGGAGAATCAATGACTAAGGCAGATAAAATGCCGACAAAAGAACTTCAGAAACAGATTCTGAGACATCCGGGCATATGGGTTATAGCTCTTTCAAGTGCTTTCATATATATTACAAAATATGCGATAGCCGGATGGGGAGTGCTGTTTCTGCAGAAGGCCAGGTCTTTTTCTCTTGAGGATGCAACACAGATTATTGCTTTCTCTGCTGTTTTCGGTGTATTGGGCACTGTTCTGGCAGGTTGGCTGTCTGATAAGGTTTTCAAAAGCGATAGGGTCAAGCCGGCAGTCTTGTCTGGACTTGTGGGAACGGCTTCTTTGGCATTATTCCTTTTTGCCGGTGGAAGTTATCTTCTGAATATCTTTTATGTATCTTTGTTCAGTCTTGCCGTGGGTGTGCTGTATTGCATAGTTGCCGGGCTTATGGCTGTTGATATTGTGCCAAGGAAGGCTACGGGAGCTGCTTTGGGGGTTGTTGGTATTTCCAGCTACTTTGCTGCCGGACTTCAGGATATTACGAGTGGATACCTTATCCAGTATGGTACGGAGTCAGTTGCAGGAGTAGATGTGTATGACTTTGGTCCGGTATCCTGGTTTTGGATAGCAGCATCCCTGATTTCTTTCATTCTTCCGGTGCTTAACTGGAAGAAGATGAAAAATGAAAATAATTAAAACATAAAACACTAAACACATATATATTTATGACACTGAATTTTTCTATTGAATATAAGACAGAGTGGGGAGAGAATCTCGTGTTGTGCATAGGAGGAAAATCTTACCCTATGGCTTATGTGGCGGACGGTGTCTGGGAATGCAGACTCGTACGTTTTTCGGCAAAGCATCTGGTTGATTATCACTATGAAGTGATTCGTGACGGTGTGACGTTGCTTTCGGAATGGAAAGGGCATTCGCTCGTACTTCCGGAAATTGCCGATGATGAAGTACTTGATGTAAAAGATATGTGGTATGCCCGTCCGGCTGATTCACCGTTCTGGTCATCGGCTTTTACAGGTGCCATTTTCGGCAGAAGACCCTCGAAGGCTTCACGCGCACCCAAGTCTCCGAATGTTCTGATGAAAGTAGCTATGCCTGTTATACGTCCTGGAGAAGTGCTGGCTGTAACTGGTAGCGGCAAGGCTTTCAAGAACTGGACAAAATATATCGTCTTCGATGATTGCCAATTTCCTGTCTGGAATTTGTTATTGGATATTAAAGAGTCCTTTGCCTATAAATTGCTTATTCTTGATAAAGAGACAAAAGAACCGATTGAATGGGAAGATGGTGCTGACAGGTATTTCTCTTTCGACCAGGAATATGGCGGATTCCGTGTAGAGGCTAATATATTTCCACGTTTCAGACGAAGGGAGTGGAAAGGGGCAGGAACAGCTATTCCGGTATTTTCTCTCAGAAGTGAAGATGATTTCGGAGTCGGAGAGTTTTTCGATTTGAAGAAAATGGTAGATTGGGCAGCTTCCACAGGGCAGAGCATACTCCAGCTTCTTCCTATCAATGACACTACGATGCTCGGGACTTGGGAGGATTCCTATCCTTATAATCCAAACTCTACATTTGCTCTTCATCCTCAGTATATCAACCTTCCGGCTGCCGGTGTTGAAGAAGATTCTGAGTACAAATCCCTTAAGGATGAGCTTAATTCATTGGCAGTTATTGATTATGAGAGAGTTAACTCATCAAAACTCAGATTGCTGAAAAAGGCTTTTGACAAGACTTTCAAGAAACTTTCAAAGAAAAAGGAATATATTGCGTTCGTAGATGCCAACCGTGAATGGCTTATGCCTTATGCTGCATTCTGCCTTTTGAGGGACCTCAATGGCACCCCTGATTTTTCCAAGTGGAAGGGATTTGCAAAATACAACAAAAAGAAGGTTGAGTCGTTGTGCGCGGAACATACAGATACAATAAATTTCTGGTATTTTGTGCAGTATCATCTTGACAAGCAGCTTTCCGAAATCTGTCGTTATGCCCATTCTAAAGGAGTGGTGTTCAAGGGAGATTTGCCTATAGGAATAAGCCGTACAAGTGTTGATGCCTGGATTTATCCTGAGTTGTTCAATATGGATTCACAAGCAGGAGCACCGCCTGATGCATTCTCAGAAGATGGTCAGAACTGGGGATTTCCTACTTATAACTGGGACCGTATGGCTCAGGACGGCTATGCCTGGTGGAAAGCACGACTTGGTAAAATGTCAGAATATTTCGATGCTTTCCGTATAGACCATATTCTCGGATTTTTCAGAATTTGGGAGATACCACTTGCTTACAAGAGTGGTCTTGAAGGGTATTTCAGTCCAGCTATGCCATATCAGGAACAGGAACTCCGAGATCTCGGTTTCGATCCTTTCGATTGCGGGCTTTTCATAGAGGACCCTCGCAAGGCTGGCTATTTCCATCCTAAGATCGGAGCTCGCAAATCCGATTCCTACTCATCTCTTGAATGGTGGAACAGAGACAGTTTCGATCGTCTATACGATGACTTCTTCTATCGTCGCAACAATCAGTTTTGGAAGGATAAGGCTATGCAGAAACTCCCGGCACTTCTTGATTCCACAGGAATGCTTGCTTGTGGCGAGGACCTTGGAATGATTCCTTCTACGGTGCCGGAGGTTATGTCCTCACTGAGAATTCTTTCCCTTGAGATACAGCGTATGCCTAAGAGTGTCGAAGAGGAATTTGCTCATCCAGCCAATTATCCTTATTTATCAGTATGTACGACATCTACTCACGATATGAATCCTATCCGCGCCTGGTGGGAGGAAGATCGTGAACTAACCTCAAGGTTCTATTATAATATGATAGGCGGAGATGGTCCGGTGCCTCAGACTTGCGAGCCGTGGATTTGCCGCCAAATACTCGAACAACACCTTTGGTCGCCTGCTATGCTGACGGTTCTTCCTCTTCAGGACTGGCTGTCTATGGACGGAGAACTCAGAAGGGAGAATCCTTACGAGGAACGCATCAATGTGCCGGCAAACTCACGTCATTACTGGCGTTACAGGATGCATCTGACTATAGAGAAACTTGCATCTGCCGAGGATTTTAATAACAATCTCTCTGCTATGATTGCTCGCTCCGGTCGTGCTCTCCAAAAATAGTAAACTTTTCACATCTTCATAAAGTCGTGCCCTGGAAATACCGAGGCGCGACTTTGTAAGTTATTGTATGTTAGTGATATATCTTTGTATTGCTTGGACAAGAAGTATGATGATTTTGCGTTGGCATATTCTATCTATGAGAGATATAGATATAAAACAATCAAATGATAACTTTGACAAGGCCGGTAATGCAGAGGAAGCTTTGACCAGTCGTAGTTTGTCTGCAAATATCGTCTGGTGAATATTTTGTAGCAGGTTGTTCGCTGGAACGTGATGGAAATGGATTCTGGATACTTAATCTCTGAGATTAAAATAACTTGGCAGAAACTCATTAAATCGTGTAATGTGTTGATACCTGTGAAGATGCGCTTTGATTAAGGGGACGGTGACCCTTGTACGGATAATCGTTGTAGAAGTCCTTGGCTGAAATATCTTTCCTCCTTGATATAGTTGATTTTGGCTAAAGTGCCACAAAGTATCATACGAAAAAACATTCTCAAATGTTAAGTTAAGTAATTAAATTATTGGAAATTGTCGGTGTTTTATAAAAAATTCGTACCTTAGACCCCGATTTTGTGATTATTGCAATGGAACTATATATAATTATTAACATTAACATAAGTCAACAGAAATGAATAAAACTAAAATCAACTGGGTTGCAGTTCTTACTATGATGTTCCTCTTTGGAATGATATCCTTTGTAACCAACCTTGCAGCTCCAATCGGTACAATTTGGAAGCAGGCTCCTGGCATTCAAGGTTCCAATACCTGGGGAATGATGGGTAATATGATGAATTTCCTTGCATATCTCCTTATGGGTATCCCTGCAGGAAAGCTCATCACAAGACACGGTTACAAAAAAACAGCGTTAATCGGTGTCGGTGTCGGATTCATAGGTGTGCTGGTCCAGTTCCTCTCCGGTAAAGTCGGTGTAGGCTCTACAATTGCCGAGATACCTGCAAATTTCTTCGTGTATCTTACAGGTGCATTTATCTGCGGTTTTTCAGTATGTATTCTGAATACGGTTGTAAACCCTATGCTTAACCTTCTCGGAGGCGGTGGAAACAGAGGTAATCAGCTTGTACAGGTTGGAGGTACTTTCAATTCCCTTCTCGGAACTCTGACTCCTATGTTTGTCGGAGCTTTGATTGGAACAGTTACAAGTGATACTCACATTGCAGATGTTAACACAGTACTTTTCATAGCAATGGGTGTATTTGCGGCAACCTTCATCATTCTTATGATAGTTCGCTTTGAGGAGCCTGCTCAGGAGGCTGCGTCAGATGCTTCAATAAAGACAATCCTTAAATACAAACACCTTGTATTCGGAGTGATTGCCATTTTACTTTA